>VOFB01003987.1_pt1 | contig 67649 bp, 90 predicted proteins | sample 5384141 | NCBI WGS metagenome assembly VOFB01 (sample SAMN12384721, study PRJNA508395) | human gut metagenome | isolation source: healthy gut A | host: Homo sapiens
AACGAAGAACAATTAGATTGCCCATTCATCTTCGCTTCCGCTCGTGAGGGTATTGCATCTTACAAATCCGACGAACCCGGCAAAGACATGGAGCCACTGTTTGAAACGATCTTAAACTACATTCCGGCACCGGAAGGAGATCCTGACGCAGGTACACAGGTACTTATCAGCACCATTGACTACAACGAATATGTCGGTCGTATCGGTATCGGTAAAGTGGATAACGGTTCTGTCAAAGTCGGACAAGATGTTGTGATCGTTAATGCACATGACAAAGATAAATTGAACAAAGTGCGTATTACTAAACTCTATGAATTTGACGGGCTGAAGAAAGTAGAAGTTACGGAAGCAACGATCGGTTCTATCGTAGCGATCTCAGGCGTAACTGATATCCATATTGGCGATACGATCTGTTCTCCTGAGCATCCGGAACCAATTCCTTTCCAGAAGATCTCGGAACCTACAATCGCTATGCATTTCATGGTAAATGACAGTCCTTTGGCCGGTCAGGAAGGAAAATTTGTCACATCTCGTCATCTGCGCGATCGTCTTTTCAGCGAGTTGAACTCTGATGTCAGCCTTCGTGTAGAAGAAACTGACAATATGGACAGTTTCAAAGTATCCGGACGTGGCGAACTGCATTTGTCCGTTTTGATCGAAAATATGCGTCGTGAGGGATATGAATTTGCTGTCAGCAAAGCAGAAGTATTATATAAAACCGATGAACGCGGAAAAAATTAGAACCAATGGGCGTGCCTTCGTTGATGTCCCAGAGGAATTTGCCGGCAGTGTCATCGAAAAATTAAGCACTCGTAAAGGTGAATTACAGGGTATGGGATCAATCGGTGGTGGATTCACTCGTCTTGAATTTGTTATCCCATCTCGTGGACTGATCGGTTATCGTGGTGAATTTATGACCGATACAAAAGGAAACGGTATTCTCAACACCGTATTTGAAGACTACGGTCCGTACAAAGGTGATATCGCTTATCGCAAGCAAGGATCTCTCATCGCCTTTGAATCCGGTGAAACCGTTGCTTATGGATTATTCAACGCACAGGATCGTGGTACTCTGTTCGTTGGCCCGGGTGAAAAAGTATATGCCGGAATGGTCATTGGGCAAAATGGTAAAACAGAGGATATTGAGTTAAATGTATGCAAAACAAAACATCTGACAAATACCCGTTCTTCCAGCGCAGACGATGCCTTAAAGCTTACGCCGCCTAAGGTACTCAGTTTGGAAGAGGCACTGGAATTTATCGATACCGATGAGTTATTAGAGATTACACCGGAGAATTTACGTATCCGCAAAAGATTCTCGATCCGACTCTTCGTTTCCGTGCTAAGAAAAATGCCACGAACGGTTGATCATAGGTAGCAGATCTATGCTATGACAAAATATGAATAATTGCAAAAACGCTTCGGCAGGCAGATTGCTTACCGAAGCGTTTTTATATTTCACATCAAAAATCATCATGATAACAATTTCTGACAGATCATTCTTCTTGTGAAGGTGTCTCCGTCGGTATTGGCTCCTCGCTCGGTTTTTCCGACGTCGTATTTTGCGGCCTTTCGGTCGGCTTTGTTGTTGGCGATGGGGAAGAGCTCGCCGTACTGCCTCCTCGTTCCTTCGTGATATGAATCTTTATCGTTGCATATTTTGTGATTTTACAAGTATCCGACAGATCCAACTGCACGCGAACCTGATGCTCTCCGGCTTTCAAACCGCCACAATCTACATATGCATTGATGGCAGTATCCGGAATCTCATTCAAAATGGAGGCTCTTCCCGAAATCGTGAGGCTTAAAATGTCTCCGGGTGCTCCGGCTGTCGCAACATATCCGCTTGCCAAATTTCGAAATGCCACATCTGTCTCTTTAATACGCAAAGTTCGTTCCACTAATTTTTCTATCGTCACCTTCACGGAGATCGTCTCATACTCTTCTGATACAGTAACTCCCTCTGGCAATAAGGCCGGCACACTGACCGTCTTTTCCAAACCACCGGACTGGTCATTCAATCCGCTAATATCCATCGGTATCACAATCTCAGAAAGCGACTCCATTTTCTTCTCACTGCCGGCAATTTGGATCTCTTGTGGCAGACATTCTGTTTCTACATACTCATATCCCGCTGCCGGCGTTCCTGTCACACTGACTCTTACCGGAATTGTTTTGTTTTCCAAAACCTTTGCCCGCACTTTGATCTTATTCTGACTAAAATGCAGAGTGTTAGACTTGACTACTTCATCGTTGGAATCATAAGCAACCGGTTCCAATCGGCTCATAAAGTCTTCACTGACTCCCTCCACATTCAAAAACACCTTGATCGAGGAAATACGTTTCACAACAGATTTTCCTCCTGTCACTTGAATCATATTTGGTTTTGCCGTGCATTTTCCAATAGAGTAACCTTCTGACGGTTCTCCTTGGGTGACAACCGTTACCTTAACCTGCTTGGTTGCCATATCCTCCAATGCAACTTTCAACACCTGAGTACATTCCAAAGTAACGTCCGATGACACTTTTTTACGAAGTGATGGCACGATATTTACCGCATTTACCGAAGACAGATTCGAAAGATCTGCTGTTGCACGAATATCTGTAGAATCTAAACGATCGATCACGCTTCGTTTGCCACCGACCTTGACATTGGCAATACTGCCGGATGTAATTTCAAACACCTTATTAACAGACTGCAATGCACTTTCATTGATCGTCTCGACCGGCACTTGAAACACTTTCGTCTTATAAGGATCATCAATATTGATAATGATCAGCCATACAAACAGAGCACCGATCAATGACAGCACTTTGATCCCAATATTATGCAGCACAACATCTTTCATCAATTGTTTTAATTCTTTCATGTGCGATCCCCTCCTTTTCTACGCCAAAAGTATTTCTTTGGCTTCTCCTCAGAAGGTTTCCCCTGAAAATCATTCAATTTACGTCGTAAAAGATCCCCGTCAATATTACGTAATAATTTACCACCAACTGCTGGAAATCATACCGGTTTCTTCAGATACAATCACGGTAAGACTATCGCTCACCTCGCTAATGCCAACTGCAGCACGATGCCTCGTTCCAAGATCTTTAGATAACCCCATATTGTCTGACAATGGCAGATAACAGGTTGCCGCAACAATACGATCTCCTCTTACGATCACAGCACCATCATGCAGCGGCGTATTATGCTCAAAAATATTGATCAAAAGCTGACTGCTGATCGCAGAATCGATAATAATACCGGTTCTTTCATATTCAGATAAGATAATATCCTTTTCCATAATGATCAGTGCACCGGTCTTTGCTTTGGCAAGCTCAGAAGTTGCACGCACGATCTCGTTCACGGTACGATCTGTAAAGCGTATATTTCTATCTTTGTTCTCATCAAACGGCAAGATAGAACTGACAATCTTTTTTTGTCCCAACTCTTCCAGCGCCTTGCGCAGTTCCGGCTGAAAAACGATCAGCAACGCTGTAATACCAAGACCGATCGTCTTATCAAACACCCACAATATAACACTCATATCTAAAATATAGGCAACAATATAAGCACTAAACAGCACAAAAAGACCCTTTACCAGTGTCCATGCTCTTGTACGCTTTACCCAAAATGTCACATGATACAACGCAAAAGCGATAATAATAATCTCCAGGATATCCACAACACCAATCTTCGGGAGCGATAATCCATATACATATCCTTTTAATGACGCAATAATTTGATTCATGAATCCTCCTTATTCTCCCTGTTACCGCCATCCGGCACTGCTTCGTTATCTTCCATCTCTGCTGCTAACAACTCGTTGCGGTCAGTAAACAAATGTGCATTAAAGCGTTTTATACGCTTACTCTTTTGTTGCAATACTGTTCTTGGGTACTGCGCGGACATAATAATAATATTCCTCATCTTCAAACTGTAAATTCTCAACGCCGGCATAATTTAATGACAAACGGAAAAATTGTATCAGCCACACTAAGCCGAGGGATATGACCGCACCTGCAAAAAATGGGATCATATGCAGTTTCATGAGCTGTAAATAGTTAGCAAACAAACATAAAATGATATCACTGACAATCCCGATGATGATCGCCGCTTCAAAACTGAAATCAACGCGCAGGCTGCGAATCATATACACTACCAACATGACCACCACGAAGACTGCTATTGCGGCAAACAACTCTTCGTCCTCCACCAACTGATCGATCAGCACCTGAAACAGATCGAAGGAATCTGTCGTTGCAGAAGATGCAACCGTAATCAAATTGCGAAACAAATAGTAAAGCAACACTCCGATCACACCTGGCAGCACTCCGGCCGGACCAAAAAGCAATCCCAACAGCACCGGTGCTCCTGCAGAGAGTCCTACAGAATATGCTAACGGCACAGCGATCAGCACATATCCATGTTTTGGAATGAACTGAATATATAACAGATACAATATCAAAAATATAACACCAATACAAAATGCCAGCATTTTGGACACATACATGACCTGTAATACAATAAACAATGCCACCAAGAAGATCATTGCCTCTAATGGAAAGATCACGCTGATCACTCCCATGATCACATTCACATAACCATGTGAAAGTATTGGACGATATCCCAACACACGGTTGATCGCAAAAAACAATCCAAATCCAACCATAAACCGCATGACCACCTGAAAAAAGGATGAATAACGCTGATACATTTTCTGTATATGTTCACGCAATATCAATAACTGAGTCATACAGCGTCTCCCTCCTTAATTTCTTTGGTCTCTTTATTATCTTTGCTGTCCCGATAAAACTTCTGCAGCTTATCTATTTCCATCATATATTTGCGCAAACGCTTGCGATTGTTTGTATATTTGGTCATATAAAACAACACACAAAACAACGTAATGATCAATAATAATCCTACATATATACATCCGGCCAGCCACACCATGCTCTGCATATCCATCTGCACTACATTTGTAAACAGATAATCAACATAATACATGGCAACCAGTCCCATGATCAGTAAATAGGAAATGCTATAGCCCAGCAGCACCTTTAATGTATTGGAACGGATATAATCGGAACGAAAATATCCACTTTCGTCCAGTTCATCTTTATAAAACCGCTTTTCGTCTAACGCAAGCTGCGTCATTAAGCGCACTTTTTTCTCATTAACCATACCAGTCAACCCTTCTTTGAACAGCAGTTTCTAATGTTAATCCACAATTTTAAATTATATAATATTCGTCTAAATTATACAAGCCCTATCACTATTGTTACCAGCTGCAAATGACCCTATCAAAAACGGGCGGAGAACTTTCTCCGCTCCATGGTTTGTTATAATTTGGTGTAAATTTTGCTTTCTGAGTTTTTAATATGATGTCCGATGATCTCCGATACATCTGAAATCGTCATAAATGCCGAATAATCATCTTTTTCTATGATCTTACGGATCAACGGAAGCTCCATCCGGGTAATGACACAATATAGGACTGTCTTCTCCCCGGATAAAAGCCCTTCACCGGACAAAAAAGTAACTGTCCGGCCTAACGTCTTATAAATATCCTCTGCGATCACGCGTCCCTGATCCGTAATGATCATTACCGCTTTGCCCTGATCCAATCCTGTATTAATATAATCCACGATCCTAGATGTAATAAAATAGGTCAGAAGACTGTATAACGCACGATCCAATCCGAACAATATACCGGCGATCAAATAAATGATAATGTTACAGACCAGAACAATTTGACCTACGGAAAGTGATGTCTTTTTGGCGACCATGATCGCTACTGTCTCTGTGCCATCCAAACATCCTCCGTTTCGAATAATAAGTCCAACTCCGGCACCAAGAATCAATCCTCCAAACACTGTCCCCAATAATGCATCATAGGCGGCATCATAGTGCCAACGGTTCAAAATTTCTAAAAAAGAGAATACACCCATTGCCACAATGGTCCTCGGAAGAAAGCTTTTTTCCAACTGCTTCGCTCCCACCAATACAAACGGTAAATTTAAGCATACCGTCAATATACTTAACGAGATTGGAGTTATCGAACTAATGATAATACTGGTTCCCACAATCCCGCCGTCCAAAATGTTCGCTGGAACTAAAAACTCTTCCAAAGCAAATGCTGCCACTATTGCGCCTAATATGATGTTGATGTATCGGACAAGTATTTGTTTCATGTATACCTCCATGCTTGCATTCTTTATGTGCCTTTGTTGAATCTATTACGCTTCTTTATGTTCGTCCTTTGTCTGCGTTCTCTTAATGTCATCAGATCCGCTATTCTCCCACTTCCATGAAAAAACGCCTACCGCGATCAATGCCACAACGACTAAAACAATACCTATTGTCTCTAACATATGCAAAAACCTCCTATTTATTCTTTTTTTCTACCATAAAAAAACCGTGCCCCCTTTGGCTGAGCGGTCTCATTTACCTGTGCAATCTTATGCACATACATATTGTATAATTTGGAAATACATGACGAACGCAGGTAAAGATCTGCATGTCAAAAAAAAGAATATTGCGGGGATTTTCTGCCCGTCCTTCCGATGAATAAAAGACACAATCTGTTGATGAACATCCCGGATCAATGTCGCCTTTAGAATATATTGATTATGCATAATGCTAACGCATCTTGCATAACAATCTGTCAAACAATAGCAAATACGCTCAAACTTTGATAAACTAACCGTCTTCTGCTCCCGAATAAGATTCAGTTTCTGCATCGTATTTGCCGATCCATCCTCAATCCGACAATCTTCCTTGGCAAAAGAAGTTTGTATCATATGTAAATAATGCTCTGCTTTTGCATTCTGAAAAGAGTCAACCTGCACAGTCTGTCTAGAGCAATATGTCTGCTGTCTCTGCATAGAAAACACACCGCATTCACCATACGCAGAAAATGCGCTGGTCAATGCGATGCATAATATGAACAAATAGCATATGATCTTTTTGGAATAAGCTATTCTTTGCATATTAATCCTCCATGCTGTGCAGTTACCTAATCTCTTGTAACTGCTATTATAGCATATTCCACTAAACTGACGCAACTAATTACACCTGAAAATTCTGAATATGGTTTGCCAACGCATCTGCCATTGTTCGCAGACTTTCCGTCGACTGTTCGATATTCTTAAAGTCTGCTGTCATAGCACCCAATGCTGTATTGGTCTTTTCGGTGTCGCTTACATTATGAGTGGCAATATCTGACATTGCCTTAAATACCTGCATGATCTCTTTTCTCGCACACTCTAATTCTTTCATACGGCTCTCTATGCTGCGGATACTGCTTACCGAATGCTCGATTTCATTCATCACGGTCGCCACACTGCCTTCCGTTCCTTCAATAAAATCGTTTTGCTGGGTAATAATTTCCTGCGCATTTGTCATTGTCTCAACAACAAGTTCTGAATCGTTTAACAAAGTCTCAACTATCTCTTCAATATTGCCGCTGGCACTATTCGTCTGCTCTGCCAGCTTCTGAATCTCAGACGCCACAACGGCAAACCCTTTACCGGCATCGCCTGCCCTTGCCGCTTCAATGCTTGCATTCAAAGCTAACAGATTTGTTTCTTCTGCAATTTCTGAAATAAAGCGAGAAGCCTCACGAATTTTTGTGCGGATGCATTTGTCTGTTTTGTCTGCTGTGCGATCGTCTCTACAGCCTGATGCACCTCATCGCTGATCACACGAAGCTGATGTACAATTTCCGTTGCATGATCACTTGCCTTTTTCATGCTGTCTGCACCATTTCAAGATCTTCTGCCTCCTGTCCGGTCTCTAACAGCAGATTTCCCATATTATTTACGTTGAAGGACGCTTTTTGATATCTTCTGCCTGTCGATCTGCCCCTCCGTTATACCATCCATTGTCTCTTTGACATTTTCAATGCTGTGAAAAGTCTGATGTGCCGTCTGTTCTAATGAATCAGATGAATCACGCAGAGAATCCGTGCTTCCCTTAATGCCACTTATAATGCCAAGCAATTCCTGCTGAAGCTTGCGGATTGCCCGCGACAGATCTCCAATCTCATCTTTGCGTCGAGCCAGTTTATCTGATATCGTCAATTGCAGATTTCCGGCAGATACCTGCTGAACTGATGCGATACCTACTTTAAGTGCCTTTGTGATCGAGCTTGCACAAATACTGACAACGATCACGCACACGATCGTAACAAACACTACAATCGCTATAATCGTGCTAATAATCTTTATAACACTGCGAAATGTCTCCTGTTTGGGACTTCCTGCGAACACCATTCAATTGGTGTACTTTTATCATCCGGCTGATATACCGGAGTAAAATATCCATAATACATAGTCCCTTCAATAGAAACATTCTCACTAAAATATTCGTGCCCTGCACCTAGAACTTCTTTTTGGATCTTTTCTCCTGCCTCACTCTGTAAAATACGATTGCCATCTTTGTCCTTGGCAGAAGTCATAATGCGCTTGTTTCCATAAAAGAAGGTAACTTCCATGCCGGATTCTTCTTTGATCGTATCTACCAGATTGTCGGACTGGGAAATGTTGTAACTGCCTTTCCATACATCACCATTCTTCGTTTCAGATAAGATCCGGTATTTTGATCATATGCTGCCTGTGTCGCTGTTGCTGTTCCTCGCAGAGAATTTTCTACCTGTTGGATGATCGCACCCTTCATGATCGTTGCTGCCACCAAAATAACAATTGCCCCGAGTAAAACAAGTGGGAGCAGTGAGCAAACCAACACTTTCTTACGAATCGTAAAATTCATAGCCACCCTCCTATTTCACGATCACTACATTTTTGTAGTACCAGTTAATGTTTCCGGTAATCGTTGCATCGTCTAATGTACTGTTTGCTGCCCCAATCTTCTTCCCGGTATTTGTTTCTAATACACCATCGAATACGTTGTTTTCACCACTAAGGATCGCTGTGGTCGCTTCATCAACTTTTTCCTGCGTTCCTTCCTTTGCAAACGATGCCAGGTCGGTGATCTGAATCAGCCCCTCTGCCATGCCACCATAATAATTTTCACCGGTCCACGTTCCATCCATAATACTTTGTACTGCCGACGTATAATAAGCACTCCAGTTCCAGATCACACTTGTCAGGCAGGAATCCGGAGTTTCTTTACTCATATCCGAGTTATAACCGATACCATACACACCCTTTTCCTGCGCTAATGTCTGAGGATATGCCGTATCACAATGCTGTGCCATAACATCGCAGCCCATCGACAACAATTTTTCTGATGCCGCCTTTTCCTTCGCTGCATCATACCAGCTATTGGTTATTTTTACATAAATCTTTGCCGATTTATTAACCGATGCCACTCAATGGCAAAAGCATCAATACCACCCGTTACCTCTGAATTTGAAGAATCCTGTGCTGCAACATATCCAATCTTGCCGGACTTTGTGTTCATCCCTGCCACGATTCCGCTCAAATACCGTGCCTGATAGATTCTGCCAAAATAATTAGTAAAATTCTTGCCATTACTCTTATAACCGGTTCCATGAGAAAAATAAACTTCAGGATACTTTTCTGCCATCTTTTCTGTGGTATCCATGTAGCCCCAACTCGTTGTGAATATAATATTGCAGCCATCCGAAATACAGGCTTCGATTGCTTCCTGCGTTGCAACAGCATCGCTATCATCCACGATCTTACGCTCTATCTGATCTTCCTTGAGTCCGAGATTAGACTGCATACCCTTGACACCTAGATCATGCGTATATGAATAACCGCTTCCCTCTGACGGATCCGATATATATAATACGCCGACTTTAATGTTATCTTTGCTGATGCCACCACTTCCTGTTTCGCTCTCAGTCTGACTGCCTCCGTCATTTGTCGCCACATCGTCCGGTGTGCCGTTAGCTGCCCCACAGCCGGTCATACACAACAGACTGATTACCAACACAGCTGCCAAGGTGCGCCTTTTCTTCATTATTTTGTTGTTCATTCTCCCACCCTTTCTACACAGCAGACAGCACGCTTCCAAAGTTTCAAAAAAGCACACTGTCCCACTATGTTTGATTATGCTTTTCTTGTATCGTTGCCTCCATATTCTGTGGTAAAACCAAATTCAATATGATAGAAACCAAAAATACAACTGCCACGCAGTTCTGCCCGAATACATTTTGTACCATTTCAGGAAAGATTGCGAACAGTTCAGGAACCTGTGTAAAACCAATACCAACGCTGGTGATAATGCAGCGATCGTAATATTTCTCTGCGTATAGCCACATTTTCCGATCATCTGCAGACCACTGACAACGATCGTTCCAAACATCATGATCGTGCATCCACCTAATACCGCATCCGGTAATGTTGCCAATAATGCTCCAAAGATTGGGAAGATTCCCGCTAAGATCATGATAGCCGCACCTGTTGCAATTGCAAATCGATTCACTACTTTCGTCATTGCGATCAAGCCCACATTTTGGCTAAATGAAGTAATTGGCATACAGCCAAATACTGCTGATAATGCACTGATAAAACCATCGCAGGCAATTGACCCTGCAGTTTCCTCCGGTTTGACATCACGATTTAAACCGGAAGATGCCATCGCAGATGTATCTCCGATCGTCTCTGTCGCCGACACCAAAAGATCAATACAATGGATACAATGGCGCCAACATGAAATTCCGGCTTAAATGGCATAAGATGTGGCAATGCAATGATCGAACTTCCCTTTAGTCGGAAAAATCCACCATCCCCATTACAATGGCCAAAATATAACCAACTACTAAACCGAACAAAACAGAAAGCTGTTTGAAGTAAGATTTGGCAAAAATATTAAACAAAATGCAGGCAAGCAACGTAACACCGCCTAACACCCAGTTCTCCCAAGCACCAAAGTTTTTACTTCCACTGCCACCTCCAAAGGAATTAGCCCCGACAGATAACAATGAAAAACCAATGGATGTAACAACACTTGCTGCTACGATCGGTGCAACAATCTTGATCCAGTACTTGGCAAATAATCCCAAAACGCCCTCTACGATACCGCCGATCAACACGGCACCAACAATCGCCGGATAACCATATTTTGCTCCTATAACACATGCAATGGACACAAACGTAAAGCTGATACCCATAACAATTGGTAATCCGGAACCAATCTTCCATACCGGGAACAACTGAATCAATGTACCAATACCGGCAATGATCATTGCACTTTGGATCAACATTGCCGTCTGAGTCGAGGACAACCCACTTGCTCCTGCAACAATGATGATCGGTGCAATATTAGCAACGAACATAGCTAATATATGCTGCAACCCAAACGGAATTGCCTTAAGAAGTGGTACTTTTCCGTCTAATGTATAAATATTTTGTACAGATGTTTCATTTGTTTTCATGTTCTTTATCCTTCCTGTTTCTCATTTCGTCTTTCTGCATATAGAAAAACGTCCTTTTCATTTCTTTGCAATCCACCCGATCTTATATCTATAGCTCTAACAGATCAGCTTACTGCTCACGAAATACAATTTCTTTCGTATCTGCATTCATGCTGTCCACAATTGCGAGAGACTCTAACTGATAACCGAGATTGCGGATCAGTTTGCCACCCATTTGAAAACCCTTTTCAATAGCAATTCCAATACCCTCTACAGAAGCTCCGGCCTCCGTGATAATTGAAATCAACCCCTGCAGTGCACAACCATTGGCAAGAAAGTCATCAATGATCAACACCTTGTCCTCCGGAGATAAAAACTTTTTGGAAACTATGACCTGATTTTTACACTTATGTGTAAAGGATTCCACCTCAGCAACATACATATCTCCCTCAATATTGATACTCTTAGATTTCTTAGCAAATACAACCGGAACGTTAAAATACTTTGCTACCACACATGCAATTCCTATACCGGAAGCCTCTATCGTAACAATTTTATTAATCTCCTTACCGGCAAAACGTTTTTTAAACTCTTCTCCCATTTGCTCAAATAATGAAATATCCATCTGATGGTTCAAAAACTATCCACCTTCAACACGTTACCTTCTTTTACTATACCATCCCTTAGGATACGTTCTTCTAAAAGTTCATCTTGTCCTCCTTGTATGGCACATTATGCCGTATATACAAATATTATACTGAATATATTTTGCAGATTCAAGAACAATTTGAGGCGTTACCGTTGTAATTTGAAATTCTCAGAATTCCATGGTACAATGAGCCTTGACATGCATAATACAGGAATATTATGACCACCTGTGATCATGCAAAACATTTTTTGAGAAAGGTATGGTATTAAAATGGCAGAAAATTATGTATTAAGCTGTTGTTCTACAGCAGACTTAACAGACGAACAGTTTGAGGCCAGATCTATTCATTATATCTGTTTTCATTTTGAATTAGGCGGCAAAAGTTATATGGATGATCTCGGCAAATCAATTCCTTTTGATGAATTTTATAAACGTATGGAGCAAGGCGAAGACACTAAAACATCTCAGATCAATGCAGAAGAATTTGAGCAGTATTTTGAACCTTTTCTGCAGGAAGGCAAAGATATTCTACATGTCTGCCTCTCTTCCGGCATTTCAGGCGTCATGAATTCCGCCTGTATTGCCAGAGATATTCTCGCCGAAAAAAATATCAGACCGCAAAATCTATATTGTTGATTCACTGGCTGCCTCCGCTGGATATGGACTATTGATGGATCGTCTGGCAGATCTGCGCGATGATGGAATGACTATTGATGAACTGCGTGACTGGGCAGAGGCCAATAAGCTTCATTTACGTCATTGGTTCTTCTCTTCCGATCTGACTTTCTTTATAAAAGGCGGTCGTGTATCAAAATCCGCCGGTACCATCGGAAATTTGCTGAACATCTGCCCATTGCTGGATGTAAACAGCGAGGGCAAGCTGATTCCGCGCTTTAAGATTCGTGGAAAACGTAAGGTGATCCGTGAAATTGTCGCTAAAATGGAAGAAGATGCCGAAAATGGCTTAGACTACAATGGGAAATGTTTTATATCCCAATCTGCCTGCTATGAAGATGCCAAAGCAGTTGCCGATCTGATAGAGGCACGCTTCCCAAACTTAAACGGCAAAGTAGTGATCAACAATATCGGCACGACCATAGGAAGTCATACCGGTCCGGGTACAGTAGCACTCTTCTTCTGGGGCAGTGAACGCACACTGTAAGTCTCTTTGCTTTATCATAATACACAAAACGCCTGCCAGGAACTCGTCCGCAGGCGTTTTTATTATTTAGTAACTGAAACTTGCCGCAGAACGCAGAGTTTTTAGGTGATTTCTTATTTTGTTACGTCTCTGATGAATACATGCCCGAAGGATTGTCTGAGATGTCCCGGTTTAGCAAGGTATCATCCATTTTTGGACGGGACGCTTTCGCTACGATGCGCTACGTCACGTTACTTAATGTCTCTGAAATACGAGACATAAGTAACGACGAGCGCAAAGTCCCCTTTCAAAAATGATGAATACCTTGCTTCCGGGACTTCGAGTTTCCGAAGGGCATGTAGATCAATCATCAGAGACAACAAAATCTAGAAATCACCAAAAACGAAAAAAGCGGCAAGGCAATTACTATAGTTCTCTGTCGACAGAAGCCGCTATGTTGTGGCTGCAAAACACCTAGCATTCTTTGACATAATAAGCAATATGTGGTTCTTGCAGTAGCTTCCGGTATGGGAAGTTTTAGTTTCTGCGCAAGTCTATTCGTCTGGCAAACTTGGGATCAATTCCACGTATACCTGATCAAATACTTGCTGCAGCTCCGCACGAATATCATTACGTAACTGCAATAATATCTTGGTATTGATAATGCGATTATGACTGGTCAGATAGATCTCAACCCAAGTTTTACGTCCTGTCTGTATCACATCCAAAAATTCAATGTCATAATGAATCTTATCCATGTGATGTTCTGCAATCTGCCGGATAGAATCCATGATTTCCTGATCCGGTGCACACAATATCAGACTTTTTACATTGTGTATGATCATTTTGACCGGCTCTACTAAAAGCAAACACGACATGATAATGGCAACGATCGGATCAATATAAGCTGCCAGATGATTCCATGTTGTCTTTTGCAAGAACTGTTCTACAAAAATGCAAGAGAAACACCCAAACTGGAGATCACATCCAGCTTCCATATGTAAATCTCTGCCTGTATCGTCATAGATGCATAACGTCTGCTAAAATAATGCAGTAATATATAAACGATCAGACAACATGCACAAACAATCAGCTCAAACACTGCAATCTTACCGCCGTCCACTTCACGACCACCATGCAATATCGCATAAAAGTTATCCCAAACCAGTCGGACCGTGATCGCCAATAGCACACTGTACTTAATAACGACAAACAATGACTCCACCTGGGCAAAACCGTATGGCCTGCGCTCTGTTACCGGCTTATACAGCAACGGCACCAGTAATAAAAACGGACCGATCATGATCAGATCTGTCAAATCAAAGATACAGTCCATCAAAATAGAATGTGATCTCGTCCAAAATGCCATGACACCTTCTGCGATCATAAATAGAACGCTTCCGATCATGGATATATTCATAATATATTTTTCGTATTTTAGTTTGTTTTCATTTTTCATAATAATTGCTCACATAATTTCAAATAATCCATGACTGGGCTACGCACTCGCATTTATGACCACTCATAAGGCGTATTTTGGTATACGTAGTAATTGACCCAGTTAGAAAACAAGGCATTGGAAGCACCTCTCCAACGAAGCAATGGTCTTTGTGACGAATCGTCATCCGGATAATAATTCTCCGGCAGATCCGGATTTAAGCCTTTTTACTGTCACGTTTGTATTCGTAATCCAACGTCAGACGATCATATTCCAAATGTCCCATCACAAAAATCTGCTTACCATCATCAGATACTAATAACAGTTCTCCCACCTTGTCGGAGTCTGCAAGTACAGTTAGCGTATCACACGCTGCAATCGCCTCATGATCAACTCCGGTATAACGGGAATGTGGTGCATAAAATACATCGTCAAATCCGCGAAGAAGCGGTACTTTTCGATGGTGTACCCGATGTTCATACACACCAACTATTTTCTTCGGAAGCAGATGTTTCTTGATTCCATAATGATAATACAGTCCTGCCTGAGCCCCCCAACAAATATGCATTGTTGACGTCACATTCGCCTTAGACCATTCCATGATCTGCTTCAGTTCTTCCCAATACTGCACTTCCTCATATTCCATCTGCTCCACCGGAGCACCCGTAATGATCAAACCGTCAAATTTACGTTCTTTTACATCATCGTAGGTCTTATAAAACTCATTCAAATGACTGAGCGTCGTATTTTTACCAATATACGATGCTGTTGTCAAAAATGTAATCTCGATCTGCAATGGCGTATTGGATAAACTGCGTAGCAGCTGAACCTCCGTATCTTCCTTTAGTGGCATCAGATTGAGAACAGCAATATACAGTGGACGGATATTCTGCGTCGTTGCACGTGTTTCGTCCATCATAAATATATTTTCCTGCTCCATGATCTTTTTCGCCGGAAGATTATTTTGTACTTTAATTGGCATAATAAAACCTCATTTCTGCATATCTGCACTTTTCTGCTAGGACAAGTGATATTGTTCTATAAACGCTTGCTCCGTCAAAATCGGTATTCCAAGCTCTCTTGCTTTTTTATATTTTTGTCGAGTTGCTCATCGCATCGTTGTTGATCAAATAGTTCGTCTTAGAAGTGACACTGCCTGTCACCTTTCCGCCATGCGATTCGATCAGCTCTTTCAGCTCTTTGCGGTTTTGAACCGCTCAACGGATCCGGTAATTACAAACGTGATTCCCTCCATATCTTTCGATACATTATCATCCGCAATTTTCTCGAACGAAATATATTGTAACAGATGTTGCACTACTTGTCGATTCGCCTCAACCGCAAAATAATCTGTTACCGCTTTGGCGATCACAGCACCAACGCCATCAATCTGTGTCAGCTCCTCTTCAGAAACCGCCAAAACACGATCAAAATCATATGCGCAATAGCGACAGATCAGGCCGGCATTGGATAATCCTACATTCGGAATGCCTAAACTATACAAAAACGAATGATCGTCGTATGCGCCGCCTTTGTCGCTGACTGAACCATTTTTTCGTAAGATTTTTCGCCAAACCCATCCATTGCAATGATCTGGTCTTTATATCGATCTAATCGAAACAGATCTGCAGGTTCATGGATCATATCCTGATTCATCAATTTCTCGATCGTTGCTTCTGACATACCGTCAATGTTCATCGCATCCCTGCTGACAAAATGTGAAAAACTTTTGATCTTCTTAGCCGGACAGGATGCATTTTCACAAAACAAAGCCTTCACTCCATTTTCTTCATGAATGGCTGTTGCACTATGACACACCGGACATTCTTCCGGAATAGGTAACGTCCCGCTTCGTGTCATATTTTCCGCAATCTGTGGAATGATCATATTTGCTTTATACACCTGAATATGATCACCAACCCCCAAAGCAAGCTGTTCAACTATGCTGACATTATGCACACTCGCACGACTTACCGTTGTTCCTTCCAATTCCACCGGTTCAAACACTGCAACCGGATTGATCAGCCCGTTCTCGAAGCACTCCACTCCACTTCCTCTAACACCGTTTCGGCTATTTCATCTGCCCACTTAAAAGCCATCGCATTTCGCGGAAATTTAGCGGTTCTTCCCAAACTCTCTCCGTATGCGATCTCATCCATAAAAGTACAAGGCCATCCGACGGAAAATCATTGGTGACGATTTTTTCTGCAAATTCTGCCACTGCTGCAGGCAATGTCTCCCCCGGTAACACGAACATATTCGACAACCGTAAATCCCTGTTCCTGCATAAATTTGAATTTATTCTCCTGCGAATCTTCGAAATCAACACCTTCTGCCGTCACGAGCGAAAAAGCAAAAAAGTTCACATGTCTGCTCTTCGTAACACGGCTATCAAGCTGGCGTACAGAACCGCTGCACAAATTACGCGGATTTTTTGTATTGCTCTTCCACCGGAAGGGATTCATTGATCTCCCGAAATCTGGAATACGTAATCACCGCTTCTCCGCGCAGTACCAATTCTCCCTGAAACGGGATCTGCAACGGTACATTATCAAACATACGAGCATTACCGGTAATGACTTCTCCTACCTGACCATTACCGCGGGTAACTGCCTTTTGCAGAGTTCCCTCCTGATACGTAAGTACGATAGTAAGCCCATCCATTTTCCACGAAAGCAGACCCGGATGCTCACCAAGCCAAGCCGCTAATTGTTCTGTATCCTTTGTCTTGTCCAAAGAAAGCATCGGTGAAGGATGTTGTTCTTTTGGCAGCTCACTAAGCACCTCATAGCCTACACGCTGCGTCGGACTGCCCGCCAAAACAATCCCCGTCTCCTTTTCTAATGCCTGTAATTCATCGTATTGTTTGTCGTATTCGTAGTTACTCATAACCTCATCACGGCCCTGATAATACACTGCCGCCGCGTGATTTAACTGCTCTACTAACTCTAAGATCCTAGCTCTCTTCTCTTCCATATCATTCCCCATTCTTTCTGAAAATGCTGACGTTACCGCTCCAGTTCTTTGCGAAGCACGCGGATCTCCATTGGCGTCAAGCTGCGATAACGGCCTTTTTTCAACCCTTTTAATGTAATATTCATCACGCGGTCACGCCGCAAATGCGTTACCCGATAATCCAAATATTCACACATTCGTCGGATCTGACGATTTAATCCCTGCGTCAATATGATATGAAAACTATCCGCATCTTCCCGCCACACTTTGCACGGTTTTGTTACAGTGTCCAAAATCGGAACACCGGCGGCAAGTTTACGTAAATCTTCATCGCGGATCGGACGATCTACCTTGACAAAATATTCTTTTTCATGCCCGTAACGGCTGCGCAGAATTTTTTCCATTACATCGCCTTGATTGGTCAAAAGCAATAGCCCTTCCGAAGCCTGATCCAATCTGCCGACAGGATAAACTCGCTTTGGATAATCAATATAATCTACAACATTCTTGATCTGTTCTCCATTTTCCTCCTGCGCTGTCGTGCAAACGATCCCCTTGGGCTTATAAAACGCCAGAAAAATCTCTTCCTCTTCTTTGGTCACTTGGCGTCCATCTACCCGCACAACAGCTCCGTCATGCACTCTCGTACCGGCTGTTACCGGCTTATCATCAATCGTGATGCGCCCCTGCTCCACCATTCGATCAGCCTCGCGCCTCGAGCATACCCCCGCTTCACTTAAAAATTTATTAATCCTTACTCCCGTATTGTCTGCCATACTATTGTTACATTCCTTTCTCCATCCGCAAAGTATCTCTGCGAACTTCTTTCCTACTGCTTCATGCCTGTATACCCCCAAAACGCAGTCTCATCTGTGTTGCCTGCTTTCCTTATGGAAAAAGGTGACTCTTCAAAAGAATCACCTTATCTTACCTATACTTCCTCATTTACTGTGCAGCCTGTGTAGCGGCTGGTGCCTGCGTCGCTGCCGGTGCTTGTGTTGCCATCGGAGCCTGTGTCGCCGCCGGTGCTTGTGTCGCCGCCGGTGCTTGTGTCTGTGCCCCCTGTGCGGTTGGCACCGGGGTTGCTCCATTCGCACTTCCGGCTTCTCCATCAATATTAGCCGTGCTTTCCGGTCCATCGCCCGAAGACTCATTCAACATATTGCAGAAATCACGAACTTCTTGATTTGTACTTTGAAGCTCCTCTAATTTCTTATTAACCGAATCCTGCAACGCCTTGACGTCTTTGCTGGCATCCAGCTTTTCAATCTTCTTCTGCTCTTTGCCGGACAAGGTCCCAAAATGCAACATAAATCTTCCATCCGGCTGCATCTTGATGTATAATGCCGTAAGCGATGGAATCTTCGTATCAATATCATATAATTTATCTTCATGATAGGCGTAAACACGATAACTTCCTGTTTCATAGCCTTCCTTGATCGTGCAGGAAATATTCTCATATTTTTCAATATATTCCGCTGCCGCCACCAACTTGCGCTCGTCAATGTTGTCCACATCGGTCACACAATCTGCCAAGGCATCCATATCTACTTTCTGTCTGGCATCAAAATATTCTTTCACAAGATCGGTGATCTCTTCTTTAATATCTTTATCCGACTTGCCTTTTATCGCATCCGCTATATTCTGTTCATCACTCTTCGTGGCTGACAACGAAAAATTAAGGTCCGGAGCCATCAAAGAAAATGTTCCCAACCCAATAAACATAACTGCCAGCGTAAAGATCAAAATAAACTTTTTATATCGCAGCGGCATATACCCACATCCTTCCTCAAATATCAAAACGCACCTGGAGGGACTCGAACCCCCGACACACGGTTCCGGAAACCGTTGCTCTATCCACTGAGCTACAGGTGCAATTAATCAGCGAGAAATATTATATCATAAGGGAATATAACCGTCAAGGCACGGATCTGGTGTACTTTTAATGTTGGTAAGCTTCTCTATTCCATTTGCATCAATAATCATCCCACGAATCCTCGTCATCTTCAAAAGCATCATAGGCATCATCGTAATTATCATAATCCGATTTATTATCTTCATAATAACCATCTACATCATAATTGCCACAGACTCCAATTTTTTGCAATCGGGTAGGAGGTAGATAATTATCTTATCTACCGACCTCCCACACCACCGTACGTCAGACTGTCTAACGATTCGAAAATTCAGTCTGATGTACGGTATTTTTATCTTCGATTTTTTTAATACCATTTTTATCTTTGTTTTTCACATGAATTACATGCGTTCCTCTCCCTGCTACATCACACTTCCTTCAAACTTCGTTACTAATTCTTCTGTTGAAAACATGCTTAATAATCGCTTAAAGTTATAAGCGAAAACATAGATGCAGCTTCTGCGTCAACATTCTCTTGTCTGCGTCGATGAAAGAAACTATATCCGAGACTTCTTTTTATAGTCCCAAACGGATGCTCCACGATACATCTTCTCTGTTTATAAACCTCGTTATTATTTAGTGTTTCATTATACACAGTTTCAAGAACATCTTCATGTACCCAACGCTGTATCGTTCTTCCAGATGAAGAAGTAGTGCAGTCTTTTTTATATTTGCATGAATTGCAGTCTGTACACTTATATTTGCGATACTTCATACCATTCTTCGAAGTATTTTCAAAAAATCGTAATCTATCTCCTGCTGGGCATGTATATTCATCAGTTTCACCATTATATATAAACTTTTCTTTGCGAAATTCATTATCCTTTGTAGCATTATTCGCTTTAGCTTTTTTATAAAGACATTCATTCCGGCATCAACACAGTTTTTTATCTCCGTTCCGTTATAATAACCTGTATCTGCCAGAACTGTAGAAGACTCTTTTTCTAAAAGTTCGGATGCTTTTTGTGCCATAGTGTAAAGCTGGTTTTGGTCATTTATATCATTAGTCGTCGAAATATCTACAACAAAATGATTCTTTGCATCTACAACAGACTGTACATTGTAGCAGATATCCAATGAGCCGTTATTTTTCATCCTTCTTGAATCGGGATCTGTCAAACTCTTTTGTTCCAGTCCTTCATCTTTTAATTCCTGTTTTTGTGTAAGATACTGTTCTTTTAGTTCTTGACATGTTTTTAGTTTATCTGTAAGGTCATCTGCCAGCGCTTCATCTTTAGCGATTGCCATAAGATATGCATTTATCTGAGCTTCCGCATATTCGATTTTTTATCTAAACCGCTTTGCGTAATACAATTATGCTTGCTGTTTTGAGCACGGATCTTAGTTCCATCAATAACAATCAGTTCTCCATCAATGAGCCCCCAACCTTTGAGAATAAGAGTAAGATTTCGTAATGTATTGTGAAACGCAGTCTTATTCTTCTGAACAAAACCTGCAATAGTACCATGATCAGGTGTTATGCAGTTTACCAGCCACATTAATTCCAGGTTGCGTTTTGCTTCTGTCTCCAATGCGCTGCTAGAACGAATCTTATTTAAATAACCATAGATATGAAGTTTTAATAAATCAGATCGGCGATAAGGTGATTGTCCTCGATTCCTACCACTATACTCTATAAAACCTAGATTTTCTAAATTTAAGGATTCTACATAAGAATCTATTACTCGGACAGAATTATCCTTACTTATTAAGTCATCTAATGAAGTGGTTACCATTCTTGTTTGATATCTATCTGTGCCAACAATATATGCCATAACGAATCCCCCTACGATACTGTATTTGGTAGTTCTATTATAACATTTTTCTTAATCGTTAGACAGTCTGACGTACCGTTCGGTATACGGCGGTTCTTTAGTTTTCACATATTTTCAGGTAAAACTCTGTGAATGTTGGATATCCCCATTCACGGAGTTTTTCATTACTCAAGGCAAACTGTACCAGTCTATTATTGCTACAGTTCCAAATGCCCTGGCGCATATTTGCGTGCCATTGAATAAAGTCTTCATTCATTCCGAGTTCTTTCAACTTTCGGTATTTCGTTTTAGGTTTCTTCCATTGTTTCCAATAGACTGCCCTTATTCTATGGCGTAACCACTTGTCATTACTCTGCAACAGACCTTTCATATCTGCCATTCCAAAGTAATTTACCCATCCTCTAATAAACTGTGTCAGCTTTAATGCTCGATATTCATTTCCCCATCCGTTATGTCTGTCAGTAAGCTCTCTGATTTTATTCTTCATCTTTGTTACTGATTTAGGATGTACCCGAAATCTGCATATTCCCTTGTATCTATAGAAGCTATAGCCAAGGTATTTGACTTTGCTGATATGTGCCACGCACGTCTTGGTGCGATTTACTTTAAGGAATAGTTTTCCCTCAATATATGGCACTATGTTGTTTAAGGTTCTTTCTGCACTTTTCTTGCTTTTACAGAAAATCATACAGTCATCTGCGTATCGGACAAATCTATGCCCTCTCCGTGTAAGTTCCTTATCCAATTCATTCAGCATGATGTTACTTAAGAGTGGGCTTAATGGTCCACCTTGTGGCATTCCGACCTCTGTCTTTTCGAACATTCCTCTGCTGATAACTCCAGCATTAAGATATTTGTGAATGAGTGATATTACCCGCCCATCCTTGATGGTTCGTGATAGTACTTCAATTAGTTTGCTCTGACATACTGTGTCAAAGAACTTCTCCAAATCCATATCTACCACATATACATATCCATCATTGACATTTGTCTGGCATTGTTTCAGTGCGTCATGCGCACCTCTGTTCGGTCGAAAGCCAAAACTATCCTCCGAGAACTGTTTCTCGTAAATCGGCGTTAATACCTGTGTGATTGCCTGTTGAAACACTCTGTCAACTACTGTTGGCACTCCCAGTTTTCTGACCTCGCCTTTTGTTTCTTTGGGTATTTCTACCCTACGGACTGATTAGGTTTATATTTCCCATCCTTTATCTGTTGGATTAGTTGCTCTTGGTTGTCTTTCAGAAAGCCTAGAAGTTCATCTACGCTCATTCCGTCAACGCCGCCTGCTCCTTTGTTAGATTTCACTTTCTTATAAGCCTTGTTAAGGTTATCCTTGTGTAAAATCTGTTCCATTAGATTGTCCGTCTGAAAATCTGTGATGATGTCGTTGTTTTCAGTAATCCTCTGATGGGCGGACACTTCTGCATACTCTTTCTGTTCCGCAGATACCATTTGCAGATAGTCCTCAATATGAAGTTGTCTGTCCTTAATTCCATCTTTGGTTACATTCATTTACTCACATCTCCTAAAGTTCAGTCCTTCCCACTATGTTTGCAACCATAATGGTACTATGACCTCTGCTGACTTCTCGCCATTCGTTGTTACTGACGGTTTTCATACTCTGTTTCCAACCGCTGACGAGACCTCCCTTGGTACCACACGTCACTTTCTCTCCATATATCTGCCACATCTACCACAGTTAATTCCGAGTAGTTATTGGACTTTGGTTTGTTTGGCAACCTTATCCTTAACTATAGCCTGATGTGATTTCTGTTCGTCAGACCAGAGATTTGCCTCCACCTTCCTTCAGATTCCACCTCACGATGGACACCCTTGGTCTTGGCTGTATCTTTCCCACTACTAGGGTGGATTAGGGACTTTCACCCATTAGCGACGTGCGCCGCAAGCGCACATCAAGAAACGAGCCAGTCGCAAGACTGTCTCGTTTCCATTTCATTGTCCTCTTAAATCGTCATGTCGATATGCTGTCCTAAATGGGGTGTCACAGAAGTCTCCATCATTTTAGTCAGTTCCGCAGCCTGTTCCTGATAGGTATCCATCGTCATATCAAGAACTGCCGTGCTGACATTAGTCATCAACTGATTGCCTGCCATCGAGATCGACATATCGGCAATACTATTTACCATATCCATAAAATCCACTCCTTTGCTGTTTAAGCAAAACTCTTTTTCCTATTATACACAATTTCCAACTCTTTTTAAATAGCTACTTAGTACAAACTTGTAATAACTTCCCATTCCTCAAATTTTTTTCACAACCTCATATCGCTTAATAAGTGATATGTATTAAGCTATCCGTTGCAGATCTGCAATGTTTTATTGACACAGGAATAATAATAAACGGCATCCGATAATACTTCATCCTGCTCAACATACTGCGCGTTAACCTCCGTAACCATCTCACACAGTTCTTTCTGAGACATTGTTGCATTTTCCGGCATAATGATCATTTCGTGGATGCTGCTAGGCAGCAAATAATAATTGCCTCCTATATTTTCTCCTATATGCTGTAAGCATTGCGGATACAAAACAACCGCCGCACCATTAATCTTCGACGAATTTGTTAGAACATATGGATCACCTTCGCGACTTTTTGCCCAAAACGCTCGATTCCCCCAAATATTTTCATCCCCCGTCTGCATAATATCATCCAAGGAGCTTTCATGATCTGTCTGCTGAAAGAACTCATATAACATAGTTTCCATACGACATATAGAAATCGGGAAACGCTTCATCGTATTGTTTTGTGCGATCGTAAACAATGTCTGATGATCCAATCCCCATTTCTGCATTAGATCAAGGCTGATCCGGAAAGAGGCAATTCCATGTTCATCCTGCACCATCAGACAATGAAAGGTGATTGCTAGATCCATAAATGGAATGTAAGGAACTTCCGCCAACTGCTCTTCATTTTTCTCTAAAGATACCACACGGTAAATAATTTGTTCCCGACACGCCTCCAATGTAAGATTCTCACTGTCGAACCGATTGTTTTTGGCTGTTTCGTGATAGGTCGAAACAATGTCAGCTACTAACTGTTCCATCGTCTCTCCCTGTTCATATCTTGGATAGAGCTGCTGCATATAAAACTGTGGTGATACATTAGTATCCTCTGCCAATATTACCAAACTATCCAATTCAAGTTGATTGTTTTTGATCACTTTATGCCGTTCGACCTGATATCCCTCCGAAAATTTTTCTTTTACCATCTGTTCCATAACATTTTTAAACTCTTCAAAATCATACATCCTATAATCTCCTCCATACCCTATTTGCTTGATGTACTCTCGACAAAACAAGCTATAACAGCCCGTTTCATCTGTGCTGAATTTGAGGTTTCCCGATACTCCCACCCTATCAAAGCTTATAACCTCGAGAAACCTAATGAACGACTCCATTTGAAAATCCGGTTCTCTTCCATGCTGTCTACAGCTATCATCCCTCTCTTTGCCCTGTTGCACAGCGATGGAAGAAATCGTGTTTTAGTAAAAGGTAGATTTGTCCGATATGGGAACTTATTCTGAAATAAATCATGAATAGAAATACTATATGAAAGCTGCTTTACTCTCTCAATGTGATTATGAACAAAAGACCCTTCAAAAACTTAGAATGTCAATCAGATGATCTGCCTGACAATTGGATTTTCCAGTCCAGCAAACTGAAATCTTGTGTATGTTTCTCACTCACTGGACTAGTAATATCGTACCAAAATGATATCATCGGACAATGGACGTATGTACTAATAAAAATGCTCATAAATAGCAATTCTCACAAAGAAAATCAGATAATACAAAAATTGACAACCCTGATTTTGTGCAATTTGTCTTTTTTGCTCTTTCAAACCATACAATATGCACAATTTTTTTGCCTAAAATCCCAGAAAATCCCTATAAATTCGTACTTTCAAGTACTTTGTGCGGTGATCGCACGCTACACAACAGTAGTTTCTTATTAATGAACAAAGAGTCGCTTGCGACTCTTTCGCGCTCGAGCGGTGCTGTTTACAGCTAACTTCTTCTCCGCGAGATGCGCATCCTCGCGGAGCGTTTTTACTTTATAGGAAACGAAAAGTTTCCTATAAAGTAAAAAAGACCGCCGGAAGAGTCCTCTTCCGACAGTCCGATATCCGGTTTATTCGTTAATACGATCTCGCCATTTGCAGTCCATGGTCTTACGTGACAGCAAACTCACTTATACGTATTACTTGCTCAGGAATTCATGAATACCCTTTGCAGCAGCTTTACCGGCTCCCATTGCCAAAATAACCGTAGCAGCACCGGTAACAGCATCACCACCGGCATATACCTTTGCCTTTGATGTCTGACCATTCTGCTCCTCTGCAACGATACATTTACGACGGTTTGTCTCTAATCCCTTCGTTGTCGAAGAGATCAATGGATTTGGGCTGGTTCCCAAAGACATGATAACGGTATCTACATCCAGCGTAAACTCAGATCCGGCAATCTCCACCGGTCTGCGTCTTCCGGATTCATCCGGCTCACCAAGCTCCATACGGATGCATTCCATACCGGAAACGTTACCATCTTCATCGTTAAAGATCTGTGTTGGATTTGTGAGGAGATCAAAAATAATTCCCTCTTCCTTTGCATGATGTACTTCCTCGACACGTGCAGGAAGTTCTTCTTCGCTGCGTCGATATACAATATGAACTTCAGCCCCCAGACGAAGTGCAGTTCTGGCTGCATCCATTGCTACGTTACCACCACCAACAACAGCAACTTTCTTGCCGGCAATGATCGGTGTGTCATAGTTCTCGTCAAAGGCTTTCATAAGGTTACTTCTGGTCAAATACTCATTGGCAGAGAAAACGCCATTGGCATTCTCGCCCGGAATACCCATAAATCTAGGAAGACCTGCACCGGATCCTACGAATACCGCATCGAATCCTTCCTCTTCTAATAACTCATCTATTGTCGTTGCCTTACCGATCACAACGTTTGTCTCAATCTTAACGCCCAGTGACTCTACGTTTTCTACTTCCTTATCTACTACTTTTTGTCTTTGGCAGACGGAACTCCGGAATACCATAAGATAATACGCCACCAGCCTTATGCAGCGCCTCAAAAATAGTAACATCGTAACCAAGCTTTGCAAGATCTCCTGCACAGGTAAGTCCTGCAGGTCCGGAACCGATCACAGCAACTTTCTTGCCGTTCTTCGTCTCTGCAGGTGCCGGCTTAATGCCTTCTTCTCTTGCTGTATCTGCAACATAGCGCTCTAGCTTACCGATAGAAACAGCATCACCTTTGATTCCACGGATACATTTTGACTCACACTGGGATTCCTGAGGACATACACGGCCACAGACGGCCGGAAGTGCAGAGTACTTACTGATCACATGATAAGCATCTTCTACACTGCCCTCTACGAGCTTGCCAATAAATCCCGGAATATCGATATTTACCGGACAGCCTTTCACGCACTGCGGATTTTTACACTGCAGGCAGCGAGATGCCTCTGCCATTGCCTCTTCTCTATTGTATCCAAGACATACCTCGTCAAAATTTGTGGCACGTACCTTCGGCTCCTGCTCACGTACAGGAACTCTCTTCATTACATCTACTTCCATTGTTATCCTCCATTCGAAGTGTTTATTCTATTTTGTTCTATCATTAATGGCACTGGCCACATCCACCGTGATGGGTATCACCTTCCTGCAATTTAAGCATTGCTCTGCCTTCTTCTGTCTTGTACATACGCTGACGCAGCATTGCCTGGTCAAAGTCAACCAAATGTCCATCAAACTCAGGTCCATCTACACAGGCAAATTTGATCTCATCGCCAACTTTCAAACGACACGCACCACACATACCTGTTCCATCGACCATGATTGGGTTCATGCTGACGATCGTAGGGATACCAAGCTCTTTTGTAAGCTTACATACAAATTTCATCATGATCATCGGTCCAATCGCTACAACCTTCGTATATTCCTTACCCTGTCCGATCAGATCATTGATCTTGTCACAGCCGTTACCTTTGAACTCATAAGAACCATCATCGGTAGCAATATAAAGGTTCGCAGCTACTTCGCGCATCTCATTTTCCAAAATAATAATATCTTTTTGTGCGGGCGCCGATAATAACATCGACATCAACACCATGTTCTTTCATCCATTTTACCTGTGGATATACCGGTGCAGTACCTACACCACCACATACAAAAAAGAATCTTCTCCTTTTTCAACTCATCTAATGGCATCTTGATCAACTCAGATGCACATCCAAGCGGTCCTACAAAATCCATAAAGGATTCTCCTACCTCATACTTTGCCATCTCCGTAGTAGATGCTCCAACTGTCTGAAATACAATCGTAACACTTCCCTGCTCGCGGTCATAATCACATACCGTAAGCGGAATACGCTCTCCTTTTTCATCGGTCTTGACAATGACAAACTGACCCGGCTGACAGTGTTTTGCCACTCTTGGTGCCTCAATATCCATAAGCCAGATATTATTGGCAAGGTATTCTTTCTTTAAAATTTTAAACATAATGTGCCTCCATTATTTTTTATTGCAGTAACCGAATTTCCCTGTAGTCGCATTATTTTGTCTTCATTCGGATTTACTTTGTATTTACAAAAACGCTTCCAGCCCTGTCTGCGTTGACAAAAAACTATTGGAATAACGTTTATCACCACTTACATTTTGACCAAACCATTCCGGCGGAACAAACAGATCTGCATCTTCCTCATCCTGAAATTCCACTTCAACAAAACGAAGTCCCTCTAAGGGACCATGAAATACATCTAATTCCGCAATATGCCCATCTGCTAACGGAATAATATACCGTGTCTTAGAGATCAAGCCGCCATCTACCTTCTGGCGCAGATGCTTATAACTTTCCTCCGGCAGGTTTATCTCATACTCCTGGCACATACGAACATCCGCCCGTCTTTCGCCAATCATTCCATCAAAGGATTTACAGGTCAAAATATACTTGTCATTGCTTCGTCTGATACGCACTACCGGATCCGTGCAGAGATACCCCTGCTCCATTTCCTTTGTCATAGCCCCGTCCAAACAAGGCATTTCTTTGATCTGATATTTTTCTCAATTTCCATGAGCACTTTCCTTATCCACTGCTAACTGCTCTGTCTTTGCGTTTTTATTTTTGCGCAGGCGGATTCCCAACATAACCGCTGCGACGGCAAGAGCAGCACTGACGATATATTTAACGACATACCAGAGCAGCGCACCTCCAAAGGACAGATCAGCAATCCCCTTTGCTAACAAAACACCAACCATATCTTCTCCTCCTTCTTATTATTACCTGCGATTCACCAATTCCTTCGTGATATCATTCCAGTCCAAACCACATTCTGCCATCAGTACCATCATATGATACAGGAAATCTGCGATCTCATAGCGCAGCTCTTCTGCATCCGGATTTTTGGCAGCGATCACAATCTCCGTTGCCTCTTCTCCACATTTCTTGAGAATCTTATCGATTCCCTTATCAAACAGATAATTCGTATACGAACCTTCCTTTGGATGATTTTTTCGTTCCATAATAACGTTGTAATCTTCCATCAATACGGTAAGAGGATTCGTCTGAATATATTCTTTCTTGGCCAATTCTTTGAAAAAACAGCTTCGATTGCCGGTATGACAGGCAGCACCGATCTGACGCACTTTAGCAAGAATCGTATCATTATCACAATCTAACGACAATGATTTAACATACTGAAAATGACCGGAAGTTTCACCCTTTAACCAAAGTTTCTGTCTGCTTCGGCTGAAATATGTCATGCGGCCTGTTTCGATCGTCTTCGCATAAGACTCCTCATTCATATATCCAAGCATAAGAACTTCACCGGTGCGATAATCCTGCACAATTGCCGGGATCAACCCATTGGCATCCAGCTTAAAATCAGCAAAATCGATCAGGCTTTCAAAAACTTCCACAGCTATACCATTCTGCTTCAATGCACGTTTTGCTTTATAAATATCTTTGTCCTCAAAATAATTAGTTGATACGCCGTATACATTGCTATAGGAAAGCAGCTCGCTTAGATCATTACGGATCAATCCATCTCGGATCAAAACCGTCATTTTGCACTGATCGATCGCATCACTAAAACTCTTTGTCGTATCAATATGCTTTAACACGACCGTACCAAATCCCTGCTCATAAAAAGCATTGAGCTGTTCCGCATTTTGAAAATCAGCCTTCATGTCGACTTCCACAGCCAGTTTATCACGATCAAAACGGCGCAGGATCTCATTTAATTCTTTCTCCTCCGGCAGCAAAGCCTTACGGATCACAACAGAACTTGCTCCGGTATAGAGTGCCTTTTGGCATCCTCAAACCGTGATACATAGATTCCAACCGTAAATGGAATGTCGATCTGTTTTTCAATCTCCCGCACGGTAGACAAAAACTCCTCTCTGGAAGCTTCATCTCCGGTATAATTATATAAAACAATTCGTCCGCTCCCTCACAGGAATAGCGGTTTGCCAACTGAATGACATTTGCAGGATACTCATTCTCTGCATTAATAAAAGGAATTATCTTTTTGTGGTTCATAATCGTCCTCCTATAGGCTTCCTTTGGTTGATAATACATCGGATATACGTCCGTCATAACTCACAGCACGATCCAATGCTTTTGCAAACGACTTAAAAGCAGCCTCAATAATGTGATGATTGTTCTCCCCATCGAGCTGTTTTACATGAAGATTCATTCCTGCTGCATAGCTTACTGCATAAAAAGAATTCATGAACCATCTCTGTATCGAACTGTCCCACAGATGGAACTGTAAGTTCCAGATGATAGCGCAGGTATGGTCTGCCTGACAGATCCAATGCACATAGTACTAGCGTTTCATCCATCGGCAAGATGCACTCGCCAAAACGGCAGATGCCCTTTTTATCCCCTACAGCCTGACGGATCGCCTCACCCAAAACAATTCCGGTGTCCTCTATCGTATGATGGCAATCAACCTCAAGATCACCCCCTTTGCCTGTACTTCCAGATCAAACAACCCATGTCTGGCAAAACTATTCAACATATGATCAAAGAATCCAATCCCGGTCTGAATAGAAGCTTTCCCTGTTCCATCCAAATTTAAACGGATTGTAATATCCGTTTCTCCGGTCTTTCTTGTCACCTCAGCCTGACGGCACTTCACGTTCTGTTCCATAGGAATCCTCATTTCTTTGCTTTTCCTTTTATTTTACCCGATTTTTCAAAAGTTTGCAATTTGTATTCCAATTATTGTTCGAATCGAACAGCGATTGAATTTGCATGTGCAGTCAGCTTCTCAGCAGTTGCAAAGTCCTCGATATCCTGATGTACTAGCTCCAGTGCCTCTCGGGAATAGGAAATGATACTGGACTTCTTAATAAAGTCATCGACCGACAGTGGAGAGAAAAACTTCGCAGTGCCATTTGTCGGAAGCACATGGTTTGGTCCTGCAAAATAATCACCCAAAGGCTCACTGCTGTACTCTCCTAAGAAAATCGCTCCGGCGTTACGGATTCTCGTCATTGTATCGAATGGATTTTTCGTAACGATCTCTAAATGCTCTGAAGCAATCTCGTTAGCTGTTTCAATCGCCTCTTCCATCGTATCTGCAACCAGAATATAACCAAAGAATCCAATGATTTTGGATGATCTCCTGACGGGATAATTTTTCACAAAACCATCAACTTCTTCGGATACTTTATCAGCCAGCTCTTCGCTAGTCGTGATCAAGATTGCAGATGCCATCTCATCATGTTCTGCCTGTGACAATAAGTCAGCAGCTACATAACGTGGGTTGGCTGTCTCATCTGCCAGTACTAAAATCTCACTCGGGCCGGCGATCGAGTCAATGCTGACATGTCCATATACCGCTTTCTTGGCCAGTGCCACAAAAATATTGCCTGGTCCCACGATCTTATCAACCTTTTTGATGCTTTCGGTTCCATATGCCAAAGCACCGATTGCCTGTGCTCCACCCACTTTATAAATCTCATCGACGCCAGCCTCTTTGGCTGCAACCAATGTGATCGGATATACTTTGCCATCTTTTCCCGGCGGTGTTGTCATAACGATACGTTCTACTCCTGCCACCTTTGCCGGAACAATATTCATCAGAACCGATGACGGATATACTGCTTTACCACCCGGAACATATACACCAACACGTTCCAATGCTGTTACTTTCTGACCTAACAGCGTGCCATCCGGTTTGCTGTCAAACCAACTGTATCGAACCTGTTTCTGGTGATAATCACGAATATTCACTAACGCCTTACGAATGATTTCAATCAGATGAGAATCTACTTTTTCATATGCCTCAGCAATTTCTTCTTCGGTAACACGGAAGGTTTCCTCAGTGATCTTTACACCATCAAACTGTTCTGTATACGCAAACAGTGCCTGGTCACCTTCTGCTTTCACTTTATCCAAAATATCGCGAACCGTTGTCTCAAATTTGCTATATTGATTCGGACTTCTTTTTCAAAAGATTTTCCAAAATATTTTCGCGCTCTTTTTGTGTCAGCTTTACAATTCTCATCGTAATTTCCTCCTCTTTCTATGTTACTGTGGAATAACTTCCCGCAAATCTCGGATCAACTTTGTAATACGCTCATGCTGCATCTTCATACTCACTTCATTAACAACCACTCTCGCCGATAACGGACAGATCTCTTCCAATACTTCCAAACCGTTTTCACGCAGTGTCGAACCTGTCTCAACAATATCCACGATCACTTCTGACAGACCAACGATTGGAGCAAGCTCTACCGACCCATTCAGTTTAATGATCTCAACTGTCTGATGTTTGACATTATAAAAATAGTCCTTTGCAATGCGAGGATACTTGCTTGCCACACGGATCAGAGAACCGTCATTCAAGCGTTCCTTCGCCTCTTTCGGTCCTGCAACACACATACGGCATTTGCCGCAATTGAGATCCAATACTTCGTATAACTTGCGGCCCTCTTCCAAAATGGTATCCTTACCGACTACACCAATATCAGCAGCACCCATTTCAACATAAGTCGGAATATCCGATGCTTTCGAAAGGAAAAACTTAAAACCAAGTTCTTCATTTACAAAGATCAGCTTACGCGTTTTCTCATCCTTCATTTCCTCACATGTAATACCAATCTGCTCTAACAGCGCTAATGTCTGTTTTGCCAAACGCCCTTTTGCCAGGGCAAATGTTATGTATTTCATCGCTATCCTCCTACTTATTTCGCCTCTATCATCTGCTGTTTTTCGCCATCTTTCGTCAGGTAGATCAAAGAATCATTACCGTTGCGTTTTGCGTAAGCAACATATTCTTCAATTTCTTTTTTTGGAAGATTTGCGCATCATCTGAACAACTTGTCCACCTTCACGCATTTTCTTAGCCTCCTGCAAAGCCTGCGCACGCACCTCTTTCGGATACACCAAAAGTGTTCCGCCAAGTGCAGTCTCTCCAAACAGCTTCTGACGCTCCATTGCGATCATCAACTGGTCTAATACGATAACCAAACCGATTGCCGGCGCCTCTTTGCCAAACTGTGCCACCAAACCGTCATAGCGGCCACCGCTGGCGATTGCCTCACCATTTCCATATGTATAAGCACGGAATACAACTCCTGTATAATAGCTGTAATGACTCAGCATACTGAGATCAATCGTGACATAATCTTCTAAACCATATATCTTTAAGATCTCTTCTAATTTTTCCAAGCGTTCTAATGCTTTATATACGCGCTCGCTCTTACTTCTCGCACGCACAAAATCTGCCGCCTCTTTTAAATTCTCTAATAGCTCCGGCAGTTTCACAAAGACCTCTTTTAACCCCTGCTGTACCGTGAGCTTGCCTAACAATTCTTCCACGCCAAAGAAGTTTTTGCTCTCGATCAGATCACGCAGCGTCTCGATCGTCTCCTCCTCAAAGCCTGCTTCCTCTACCAAAGCCCGGAACAGATCGGCATGTCCCACTTCGATCTGAAATTCCTTCAAACCGCTCTCTAACAGACATTCTATCGTCAATGCTAACATCTCTGCATCCGCATCGGAGCTGTCATCCATAAAAAGCTCTGCTCCAACCTGTGTCACTTCCTGTAATTTACCCTTGTATTGTCCGGTACTGACAAAAGTCTGTGCCGTGTAGCAGAAACGCATCTGCTCAGTCTCCTCACGGAAATATTTGGCAACACAGCGTGCGATCGCCGGCGTCATGTCCGGTCGCAATACTATTGTATTGTTGCCACGGTCAAAGAACTTAAACATCTCATTGGATGCAGCTGTTCCACGTTCTTTATTAAAAATATCAAAATACTCAAACGTCGGTGTCTGCACATTTCGAAATCCATAGGAATGCATCACCTGCTCTAACGAATGCTGTACCTCCAGCTTTCTGGCACAAGCACTGCCATAAATATCCCGCACTCCACCGGGTGTGTGCAACAATTCTGATGCCTTTGTATTTTCTGTTCCTGCCATAAAACAACCATTCCTTTCTAATACATACCTGTCGGTGTCTCTTCTTTTGCGTCATATCCCTTGTCACGAAGCGCCTTTAAGATCTCATTTTTGTGCTCCTGTCCAAATGCCTCAAGCGTGATCCGAAGCTCAACTGCCGCATTACGGTTAATGCTGACAAACTGATTATGCTCTAAGCGGATAACATTTCCTTTTTCTTTTGCGATAATATCCGCTACGTTGACAAGTTCACCCGGTCTGTCCGGTAACTGTACGGCAACGGTAAATACTCTGCCGCGGGCGATCAGTCCATGCTGAACGACGGAAGACAACGTAATAATGTCCATATTACCGCCACTTAAGATTGAAACGACCCGTTTGCCCTTGCAGTCGAGATGCTTTAATGCTGCCACAGTAAGCAAGCCTGAGTTTTCTACTAACATCTTATGGTTTTCCAAAATATCTAAGAAATTGACGATCAACTCTTCATCCTCAACAGCAATGATCTCGTCAATATTTTTCTGTATATATGGGAAAATCTTATCTCCCGGAGTTTTAACAGCGGTACCATCCGCAATTGTCTCTACATTTGGCAGTGTAACTACTTTTGCCCGCATCTAAAGATGCTTTCATACAGCTTGCGCCTGCCGGCTCTACGCCGATCACTTTGATGTTCGGATTTAACAGCTTAGCAAGTGTTGAAACACCGGCTGCCAGTCCACCACCACCGATCGGGACCAAAATAATGTCTACTGTCGGCAGTTCCTTAAAGATTTCCATTGCAATCGTTCCCTGACCGGTTGCAACGGTTTCATCATTAAACGGATGTACAAAAGTAGCACCGCTCTTCTCTGCCAATTCCAACGCTTTCTGGCAGGCTTCATCGTATACTGATCCATGCAGTATCACGTTAGCGCCATAACCTTTCGTTCGATTCACTTTTATCAATGGCGTCGTTGTCGGCATTACGATCGTTGCCGGAACACCATATAATTTGGCCGCGTAGGCAACTCCCTGCGCATGATTTCCTGCAGATGCCGTAATCAATCCTTTTTCTCTTTCGTCCGATGACATTGTACTGATCTTATAATAAGCGCCTCGCACCTTATAAGCTCCTGTGTACTGCATATTTTCCGGTTTCAGATATACTTTATTTCCTGTCTGTTCTGAAAAGTACTCGCTATAGATCAGATTGGTCGGAAGTACGACTTCCTTAACTTTTTCTGAGGCTTCTTCAAACTTATCTAATGTCATCATGTTACTATCCTCCAATGAATTTTCTTTTTATCCTGTCAATCATTCAAACAGTGCGTCAACAAATTGATCTGCATCAAATTCTGCAGATCATCAATCTGCTCTCCAATACCAATATATTTCACCGGTACATGCAGCTCTGATTGAATTGCGATCGCAATCCCGCCTTTGGCCGTACCATCTAATTTTGTCAAAATGATTCCGGTAATGTCTGCCACTTCGCCAAACTGTTTTGCCTGTGCTAATGCATTCTGTCCCGTCGTTCCATCCAATACAACCAGTGTCTCCCGATGTGCATCCGGATATTCACGTTCAATAATTCGATTGATCTTGCGCAGCTCCTCCATCAAATTTTTCTTGTTATGAAGTCGTCCGGCTGTATCACAGAGCAAAATATCTGCCTTTCTTTTGCCTTTGCTGCATTTACGGCATCATACACAACTGCTGCCGGATCACCGCCTTCCTGACCGGAGATCAACTCCACGCCTGCACGATTTGCCCATTCGGTAAGCTGTTCAATTGCTGCCGCACGAAATGTGTCAGCAGCTGCAAGTATCACTTTCTTACCATTGTTTTTGAACTGTCCTGCCAACTTGCCTACTGACGTTGTTTTTCCAACGCCGTTGACACCGATCAACAATACAACCGAAGTCTCATTCTCATAGTCATATGCATGTTCATCCACGCGCATCTGATCTTTGATACTGTCGATCAACAGTTGCTTGCAGACACTGATCTCTTTGATCTTCTGCTCTTTGACTTTTTGCTGCAGATTCTCAATGATCTTTGACGTAGTATTTACACCAATATCTGCCATAATAAGCACTTCTTCGAGCTCTTCATAGAAATCATCGTCAATCTCCGAAAAGCCGTTGAATATATTGTCAATTCCAGCGACGAAGTTGTCTCGTGTTTTTGTCAGTCCGTCTTTCAGTCTGCTGAAAAATCCCTTTTTTCACTCATATTCACTCTCCATGTTATTCTTTTTTTATGCACTATCTTACTATATTACCTGTTTTACTGCTAAAATGCAACATCAGATACAATATGTTTCAAATGCCGACAATCTGTCCATCTAATTGGCAATCTCTTTTTCATCCAACAGACTGACAGAAACCAACGTAGATACTCCCTTTTCCTGCATAGTGATACCATATAGGATATCTGCAGCATTCATCGTACCACGTCGATGCGTAATAACGATAAACTGTGTATTTTCGGTCAATTTATGCAGATAATTGGCATAACGCCCTACATTAGAATCATCCAACGCTGCCTCGATCTCGTCCAACAGACAAAACGGAGATGGTTTCAGACTTTGGATGGCAAAAAGCAGCGCGATCGCTGTCAGAGCTTTCTCTCCACCGGACATCTGCATCATATTTTGCAGTTTCTTTCCCGGCGGCTGGGCAACGATCTTAATGCCTGCCTCAAGGACATCTTCTCCCTCTGTCAACTCCAGTGCTCCACGTCCACCACCAAATAGTTCCTTAAACACTTTATCAAAACGTGTCTGAATTTCAGCAAACTGTTCTTCAAACTGTTTTCTCATCTCAGTATCCAGTTCCTCGATAATGCCACGTAAGACATCGGCTGCCTTAATGAGATCATCATGCTGGCCGTTAAGCAGTTCATAGCGTTCCATTAGCTCCCGGTACTGTTCAATTGCATTGACATTGACATCCCCTAAGCCTTTGATCTTGCCTTTTAGAGTTTTGATCTGGGCACGCATTTGCGCCCCGGACATATTTAACGCTACACGAATTTCTTCCGCTTTACTAAAGGTCAATTCATACTGCTCCCACATATAGTTCGTGTAAGAATCCATCTTTTCCTGCAGTTTTTCCTGACTGTTGCGCAGGCGGAACACCTCTTTATCCAATGCATTCATCTGCTCCGATAAGCTCTCCCGACGTTCAAAAAAGCCTTTCTGCCTCGTTGTCAGCTCCTCACGTTTCTGCACTTTCTGCTCAACCATCTCTGTCAACGTCGTGATCTGCACAGAAAGCTGATCCATCTGCTGTCTTAAATCCGCGATCTGTGCCTCTTTTTGACGTACCCGCTCATCTGGCTGCATATTATCCGGATGCTTCCTCCATCTGCTGGCAAATATTCTGCAGTTCTCCGGCAACACGATTCACATTTTCCTGCTGAAACTGTTTCTTCTGCTCCAATGTTGTATAGTCCAATTGAGCTGTGCATCTTCTGTCTCTAATTGTTTTTGCTGCTCCCGGACCTGATCAAGCTTGTCCGTACACTCTGCAATGCGCTCTTCGCGGATCTTATTCTGATCCTCATTTTCCTTACGTTGATCCTGCAGCTTATCTAATTCATCCTGCAGCTCCTTTTTCTGTCCCTCGATCCCCTGACTTTCAAAACGAATGTGATCAAGCTGTTCCTTCGCTTGCTCCATATCGCGGTTTGCACGATCATATTGCAATTTTGCAGTATTTTGCTGCAATACCAGTTCTTCTCGCAGGTGATGATTTGTCTCGATCTTCTGACGGATCTGCGCACCATCTTTCTCATACTTGGCAATATCTGCATCGATTTCGGTAAGGCGCGCTTTCCATTTCTTCGTCTGCTGCTCAAGTTCCTCCATCTCGCGGCGTCTTCCCAACAGATTATTGTTGTTACGAAAAGCACCACCGGACATAGAACCACCCGGATTTAAGAGTTCACCCTCTGTCGTAACGATACGTATCGTGTGATGATACTTCTTGGCCAAAGCGATCGCATGATCGATATGATCAACTACAACAAAACGTCCCAGCAAATATTCTACCAATTCTGAGAAGCGATCTTCTGCCTCTACAAGGGTGGATGCCATACCGATCACACCCGGCTCTGCCATAATATTTTGTGCGCGGCTTGCTGCCTTTGTATGTATATTGGTCAACGGCAAAAATGTAGCTCTGCCGTAGCGATTCTTTTTTAAATGAGCGATCATACTTTTGGCGGTCTGCTCATTATCGGTCACGATATTTTGAATGCTGCCGCCAAGTGCAGTTTCCACTGCGATCTCATACTTTTTATTTACGCGGATAATATCTGCCACAACTCCGACAATGCCAGGATAATTCGGCTTTTGCTCCATAACACGCTTAATGCTCTGCCCAAACCCCTCATAGCGCTCTGTCATATTTTGCAGAGAACGCAGTCTGGAATGATCCATGTGATACTGTCGCTCCGTCTCACGGCGCTCGAGATTTAACTGCTCTGTCTGTCCCTGCAGGTGCTTGACAGAATGTGCGAGTTCTGCTCCGGCATCATCTAACGCTTGTATCTTATCCGTGATCTCCTGCAGATTGCTTTGCTCTCGGTCTAAAATCTCCTGCAAACCGGCCGTTTGCGTTTTATTTTCAAAATCCGTTTTGTCAGTTCCACTTTTTTGATATTGTTCTGCTCTAACAGCGTTTGAAAGCGTTCTTCCTGCGTCACAACATCCGTATTTGCATCTTTTGCCTGTGCGATCGCCTCATTGTGACCTGCGATCTCCTGCTCGAGAAGTGCGATCTCATTGCCGGTCTTTTCCCGCTTAGCAGTAACATCCTGACGGGACTGTTCCATCTGCTGTAATTTATCTTCAAATTCTTTCGTTTTTGCGCGATGCTCTTCCTGTTCGCTTTCCAGTTCAGACACTTTGGCACGGTAGTTCTCTATCTGCTCACGATAATACAGCTCGCTTTGGCGCACCGCATTGATCTGCTCCTCTAATACTTTTATATCGCCTTCCTGCTGATTCAACTTCACTTTATCAGCACTCAGCGTTTCACGGCATTCTTCCAGATTCCGCGTATGTTTATCCAGTGCCTCTTCTAATTGAATATATTCTGACTTGACCGTTTCATATTCTTCCTTTGTCTTAGCCAGATCTCCATCTGCAATACTTTCCTTCTCGCGAAGTTCCTCCATGGAAGCGCTGTTTTCTTTGTAATCCTGCAAAAATACATTGATATCCAGATTGCGCAGTTCATCACGGTAACTCAAATATTCTTTTGCTTTTTCGGATTGCGCCTCCAATGGCTCAACCTGTTTTTCCAACTCCGATAAAATGTCTTCGATTCGCACAAGATTTTGCTGCTCTTCCTCTAAATTCTTCTCAGCAACCGTTTTGCGCTTTTTGAACTTCACAATACCGGCAGCCTCGTCAAAAAGCTCGCGACGCTCTTCCGGCTTACCACTTAAGATCTTATCAATCTGACCCTGCCCGATGATAGAATAACCTTCCTTACCAATACCGGTATCTAACAGTAATTCCTGAATATCCCGCAAACGACACGAAGCACCGTTGAGCAGGTACTCGCTTTCACCGGATCGGTATACCCGTCGAGCAATCTTTACCTCTTCATACGGCACTTTCAACTTGTGATCTTCATTATTGATCGTGATTGCCACATACGCAAAGCCCTGTGGCTTACGAAGCTGTGTTCCGGCAAAAATGACATCTTCCATCTTCGCCCCACGAAGCTGTTTGGCACTCTGTTCACCAAGCACCCATCTGACAGCATCTGCCACGTTACTCTTACCACTGCCATTTGGTCCAACGATAGCAGTGATTCCGTTATGGAATTCAAATACTAATTTATTGGCAAACGACTTAAAGCCATGTACCTCCAAACTTTTAAATACATCCCTTACCTCATTTCTCCCGCAAAGCAAGAATTGCCTCATACGCTGCCGACTGCTCTGCTTTTTTCTTTGTTCTTCCTGTCCCGACCGCTATCTTTTTACCGTTGATCATCACAGCAACCTCAAATGATTTACAGTGATCCGGTCCGGTTTCTTTCACCAGCTGATATGCCAATGCAAGATGTCTTCCCTGCACAATCTCCTGTAGGATCGTTTTGCTGTCATAAAACAACTTTTTGTTCTCGATATCACGCAGCACAAATGCCTCGACATACTCTTTTGCTCTGGCAAATCCTCCATCCAGATAAACAGCACCGATCGTAGCCTCCATGGCATCTGACAAAATAGAATCCCGCTCTCTGCCCCCGGTGCGATCCTCTCCTTTACCCAAAAGCAGATAATCTCCCAAAGAAATATCTCTCGCACAAGCTGCCAGCGTCGGTTCACAGACATAACTTGCCCGTATCCTTGTAAGATCTCCCTCTGGTTTCTGCGGATTTTCCTTAAAAATATACTCGCTGGAGATCAACTCTAATACAGCGTCCCCCAAAAACTCCAAACGCTCATTGCATTTATATTTTTTCAGTCGTTTTTCATTTGAATACGAACTGTGAGTCAATGCCGTCACCAACAGATACGGATTTTCAAACGTGTATCCAATCTTTTTTTCAAACTCAATTATCTTTTCCTGTCTCACTGTTCATCATACTCCTTTTTTATGCAGGTATCATCACAAGATTGCACAGATCCTGTACCGTCTTCACCTGATACACCGCTTCTTCCTCTAAAATAACATCAAACGTGTCTTCCATTCCCATAATGATCTGAAAAACTTCCAGAGAATCCACTCCCCAGATCCTCCACCAGCCGCGCTTTGGCATAAATCTGCTCCGAGTCTTTGCCCAGAACTTCTGCAATGATCATCTGCAGCTTTTCAAACTCCATAAGAAACACTCATTCCTTTCCCATCTCATACTATTCGCTAATCTTCCTGCTTTACTGCAAGATTCTCTTTGATCTTTTCATTGATCTGCTCTTCGGTAAACTGCACACACGGCAAAATGCCCATTTTAACAGCTTTCGCATTGGAGCTGCCATGCGTTTTAACAACTAATCCTCTCAAGCCAAGCAATGGTGCTCCACCATGATCATCCGTGTTAAACTCTTTCATTGTCTTTTTCAATGCCGGCTTGATCAGCAATGCCCCTATCTTACTGCGAAGTGTAGACATGAGCCCCTGCTTCACCTTAGAAAGCAGTGTTCCTGCCAATCCCTCGTATAATTTCAAAATAACATTGCCAACAAATGCCTCACATACAATAACATCGGCATCACCCTTCGGAATGTCTCTTGCTTCAATACTTCCGGTAAAATTAATATCTTTACATTCTTTCAATAAAGGATATGTTTCTTTCACCAATTGGTTTCCTTTTTCTTCTTCTGCACCAATATTTACAATAGCAACTTTAGGATTGTCTACTCCAACAACGTGTTTCATATATATGGATCCCATCTGTGCAAACTGCACCAAATGAGAAGCTCTGGCATCTACATTTGCTCCACAATCGATCAGCAATGCCGGTCCTTTGGCCGTCGGGATCAATGGCGCTAACGGTGCTCGCTCAATACCTTTGATCCTTCCAACGATCATCTGACCACCAACTAATATAGCACCGGTGCTTCCTGCTGATACAAATGCATCTGCCTCGCCTTTTTAACGAGTTTCATGCCAACTACGATGGAAGAATCCTTCTTTTTACGAACTGCCATCACCGGTGGCTCGTCAAATCCGATCACTTCCTCTGCATGAACGATCTCTATGCGCTCTTTATCATACGTATATTTTGCAAGCTGCTCCTTGATCGCATCTGTTCTACCTACCAATACGATAGAAATATTTGTATTTTCCTGCAATGCTTCTACAGCTCCCTGTACCGGAACCTCTGGTGCGTAATCACCACCCATCGCATCCACAACGATCTTAATCTTAGTCTCCATCTTTCTTCACCATGCCTTTCACTATCCACACTATAAGCGTTTATAAAAAAATGACTTAAAACTTGCAAATCCGATATTGCCGGGCGATATGATCTGTTCTGTACTTCCAACAAACAACAACCCGTCTTTTTTAAGGGATGCATTAAACTTTTGATATATCTCCTTTTTGGCTTCCTCCGTAAAATAAATCATCACATTACGGCAGACGATCAGATCACATTCTTTTGGATATCTATCCTTCAGCAGATTATGTTGACAAAATTTGACACAACGCTTGATCTGATCACTGATCTGATAACTCCGGTCAGAAACCTGTGTAAAATATTTCGACACAAATTCTTTCGGTAGTCCTTTTAAGCTCTTTTCATCATAAATACCTATCTGCGCCTTTTCTAACACTTGTCTGTCAATATCCGTCGCATAAACATGGATTTTATCCAGCGGAATAAACTTTGCTAACAGCATAACAAGTGTGTACGGTTCATCTCCTGTCGAGCAGGCAGCACTCCATATATGCAGATCATTGCCAAAGCGCTCAAATAAATACGGAAGCATCTCATCCTCCAGCAGCTTCCATTGCTCCGGATTGCGATAGAATTCAGATACATTAATGGTCAAGTATGCCACAAACTCATCCAATCTCACTTTATCTGTCTTTAGCAATCGGATATACTCCTCGTATGATGTAATCTTGCACTTTGTGATCAACGCATCAATGCGTCGTTTCATCTGACGTTCTTTATAACAACTCAGGTCTATCTGGGTCAACCCGAATACCTGTTTCTTAAACAACTCATAATCGCCCATTTCTGACCTCCTTTACATACGCAAATTCCATTCCATACTTTTCGCACAAACGAAAACCCTATACGAAAAAATCGCCAACCCGTACAAGTACGGATTGGCGAGCGATTACCTACTATTACTCTGCTGGCTCTTCAGCGACATCCTCTTCTTCCTCCGCCTGTGAGTCATTCAATAAAGCCTTGATGCTCAGGCTGATCTTGTGATCTTCGCTATTGAAATCAACAACTTTAGCTTCCACTTCCTGACCAACTTTCAATACATCAGACGGCTTATCAACATGCTCCTTAGAGATCTGAGATACATGCAGTAATGCATCAACACCAGGCTCTAACTCAATGAATGCACCGAAATCAGCCATACGTGCAACTTTACCCTTCACAACAGAACCAACGCTATATTTTCCATCAGCATTTAACCATGGATTCTGATCCTCAAACTTCAGGCTCAATGCAATCTTATCGTCTTTGATGTCTTTAATAAGAACCTTAGTCTTGTCGCCAACGTTGAATACCTTTCTAGGATTTTCAACACGTCCCCAAGACATCTCTGAAATATGAAGAAGTCCGTCTGCTCCGCCAAGATCGATGAATGCACCGAAATCTGTCAAATTCTTAACAACACCTTCTACAGTATCGCCAACATGAATTCTTGCAAAAAGCTCTTCCTGTTTCTTCTTCTTCTCTGCAACCAAAAGCTGCTTTCTATCACCAATGATTCTTCTCTTCTTTGGATTAAACTCGCTGACAACAAACTCAATCTCCTGTCCTGCATACTTAGAAAGATCTTTCTCATAAGTATCAGATACAAGGCTGGCCGGAATAAAGATCTTAGTCTCATCAACGATGACACTCAAGCCACCCGTTAATACATTGACAACCTTAGCTTTAAGTACTTCTTTATTCTCAAATGCTTCACGAATGCGCTCATTACTCTTCTCCATAGCAAGGCGTTTGTATGTTAATAATACCTGTCCCTCACCATCATTCACCTTGAGTACCTTGGCGTTCATTTTGTCGCCTTCTTCACAACATCTCTTAAGTCGATGCCGGATTGATTACTATACTCATTTCTAGTAATGATACCATCTGCTTTGTAGCCGATGTTAAGAACGATCTCGTCTTCCTTAACGCTGATGACTGTCCCTTCTACAACCTCTCCATTGTGGATTGTTACTAATGATGTTTCTTCCAATAACTGTTCAAACTCATTATTCATTTCTGACATATGATTGAACCTCCTTAATAATAGTATTTGGGGTCGAGGCCCCTGCAGTAATACCCACGCTACGAAAAGATTGAAATTGCTTCAAATCCAAGTCATCAAGTGTCTGTATAAAATGTGTGTCCGGGCACACATTCTTGCATATTTCATACAGTTTCTGCGTGTTCGAACTATGTTTTCCACCTATCACTATCATTGCGTCGGAGTCACCGGCAATGGCTGCCGCTTCCGTCTGACGCTCTTCGGTAGCGTTGCAAATTGTATTCATAACGTCTATATCATAACTCTTTTTCGAAAAAATATCAACTATATCTTTAAATTTCTTGTAATTAAATGTCGTTTGTGACACAACACAAAGTTTCCTGGCTGGTTCCTGACTATAATTTTTCTGCCTCCGAAACGCTTCCGATCACTGTAGCTGCGCCATTGCACCAGCCATTGATTCCTTCCACTTCGGATGGTTTGCATTGCCGACAATGACAATACAGCTTCCTTCCTGATATTTTTTCTCAACAATGCGATGGATCTTGCTGACAAAAGGACAGGTCGCATCAACAATGCGAACCTTTTTGTCTTCCAGTTGATGATACACGTCTGCGCTGATGCCATGTGAGCGGATGATCACTGTCGCATCCTCCGCTTCGGAAAGTTCTTCCGGCGTATCGATCACACGTACACCTTTTTGTTCCAGATCCTGCACAACCTGCTCATTGTGAATGATCGGACCGAGCGTATATACTTTCTTTCCCGTCTCCGCTTCCTTATAAACCATTTCCACTGCCCGCTTCACTCCAAAACAAAAGCCCGCACTCTTAGCCAATGTAACTTTCATACAAATCTTTTAATCCTTTCTATGCCCACAAAGATCCGTTTTGTTCAGGCCTTTTGAACGAGTGATACGATCTTTGTCACTACTTCCTCGATCGTCATATCAGAGGTGTCTAGATAAATAGCATCTTCTGCCTGCTTTAACGGAGCGATCTCACGATTCATATCCTGCTCATCACGTGCAATAATATCCCTTTTCGATCTGGGCAAGATCACTTTCCACACCGCGTTCCTTCTGCTCCAAATAACGTCTTTTAGCTCGCTCCGATGCACTGGCTGTAAGATATATTTTAAGCTCTGCATCCGGAAGGACACAAGTTCCAATATCCCGACCGTCCATGATCACATTGTTAGCTGCCGCAAGTTCCCGCTGTAAATAAAGAAGTTTCTCACGTACAGCAGGATATTTTGAAGTATTAGATGTCATCATGCTAACCTCTTCCGTACGAATAAAGGCATTGACATTTTCACCGTTAAGAAGTACCTGCTGTTCTCCCTCCTGATAAGCAATCGTCACATTGATATGCTCACAGGCCTCTGCAATCTTTTTCTCATCTTTTGCATCAATTCCCCGGCGCAGAAAATACAGCGCCATCGCACGATACATAGCTCCGGTATCTACATAAATGAAATCCAGTTTCTTCGCTGCCATCTTGGCAATAGTACTTTTGCCGGCTCCTGCCGGTCCGTCAATTGCAATATTATACATATCTATCCTCCATTATCATTCAATACACTGATATTCCTGCCAAATACCCGGTTGACCACGCAACCTGAAGATTATACCCTCCCGTCACACTATCTACATCGATCAGCTCTCCGGCGGCAAATAAATGTGAAATCTCCTTTAATTCCATGGTTGTCGGATTGATCGCCTTTACGGAAATGCCTCCTCCGGTAACGATCGCTTCCGGAAAATCCCGCAGTTTTTGACGGTACAGGTGAGATTTTTGCATAAGCTTAACCAGTCTGTGCCGCTCCTGCCTAGTCACCTCATTGACCTGCTTATCCGGCGTGATCTCGGAAAGTTCCACGATAACCGGGATCAATTTTGACGGCAGCAGCTTTCCCAGACTATTTTTAAACATGCTGTTTTTTGTGCGGCAAAATCACGCTGTAACCGTTCATCTAACTGTTCTTCCGACAAGGCCGGTTTCAAGTCAATATGCAGTTTACAGTCTTTGGCACCTTTACGACCGAGCAGGCTGCTCGCCGACAAGACCAATGGTCCGCTTACACCAAAATGCGTAAACAGCATTTCTCCCTGTTCCTCGTATATTTTATGCGATCCACGTTCCACGCGCAACGACACATTGCGAAGCGATAATCCCTGCAGTCTGATTGGCCACTCTTCTACCGTCTCAACAGGCACTAACGCCGGATAACATGGTTCTAAAGCAACTCCTGCCTGTTTCAGCAGTCGGTGTCCATCACCTGTCGATCCGGTAGAAGGATATGCAAGTCCCCCCGTTGTAAGGATGACATCATCCGCTGTCAGTGTTTCCAATGCACCATGATAACTCTGTACTTTTACACCTTTACAAATATGATCTTCGATCATAAGTCCTGTCATCTTCGTATGCAATCTGACCATAACATTTCTTCTGCGAAGTGCTTTCTGCAGCGTTTGCAGCACATCGGAAGACTTGTCAGACTGCGGAAACACGCGATTGCCGCGCTCTGTCTTTACTGCCAGACCTTCCTGTTCCAAGAAGTCGATCATACGGCTGCTGTCAAAACTATAAAAGGCACTGTACATAAATTTCGGATTGGAGATCACATGATTCAAATGATTCTCTACATCACTGTCATTGGTGATATTACACCGGCCTTTTCCTGTAATAAATAATTTTTTCCCTAATTTTTCATTTTTTTCTATAATGGTTACCTGATGTCCACAGTCCGCTGCCGCAATAGCTGCCATCATACCGGCTGCTCCACCGCCTACAACGATCACCTCACTCAATCTGTTTCATCCTTTCTAATGCAAATTTCATTGCCTCACGGGCTGCCTGCAAGCGCACCTGCCCACGATCACCGTCAAAGCAATATTTTCTGCTCTCTACGCACCCCCGAAAGCAGGTTCCAATGTAAACGGTTCCTGCCGGTGTCCCATCTTCACCATCTTCCGGTCCTGCATAACCTGTTGTCGTAACAGAAATATCGGCTCCACTGGCCTGCGCTGTTCCAAGCGCCATTTCTTCAGCCACCTGCGCACTTACCACCGTATACTTTTGAATCGTTGTCACGGATACATGAAGCAGTTTTTGTTTAACCCGGTCTGCGTACGTAACATATCCTTCTTCAAAGACATTTGATGCACCCGGTACATCTACAATACCCGCTGCGATCAGGCCTCCGGTACATGACTCCGCTGTAGAAATCTTATAACCGTTTTGGATACAATATTCTACTAACTGTACCGCCTCCTCAGATGGTACTCTTATCTCATTACATCTTTCCATCGTCCATAACCTTCCAATTTTTGATCAAATAATCCAATAACGATACCACCGTAAGTACCAGTGCTAAATAGATCAATATCTGCTCGATCACAGCAACAACCGGATTGTGTATAGACAAGATCAAGACAATGACCATGATCATCTGTACAACTGTTTTTATCTTGCCCCACCAGCTCGCCGCTATCACGACACCGGCATCCGATGCGACCAGACGAAATCCACTAATGATAAACTCACGGCTTATGATCACAATAACAACCCAAGCCGGAATTCTGTTTAAGGACACCAGACAGATCATCGCCGAAGAAACTAATAATTTATCTGCCAACGGATCCATGAATTTTCCAAAATTGGATACAAGTTTATACTTTCTGGCGATATAACCATCTAAGGTATCCGTCAGACTTGCTACAACAAAAACAACTAATGCAATGTATTTGCTATAAGGGATGGCTGATACAAGCATAAACACAACAAAAAAAAAAGGGATTAAAAATACACGAAGCATCGTAATCTTATTTGGTAAATTCATATTTATCCTCCTTCAATTCTATTCTCTTATTCCTCTATGACCTCTCCAATGAGATCATACTCATCTGCACCGGTAATCTTGACGTTTAAGAAATCTCCCGACATCAGATTCCAATCAGTTGCCACAAATACATACCCGTCCACTTCCGGTGCGTCCATATACGTTCTCGTAATATAAACACCATCTTCCGGCAGGGCCCCCTCTACCATTACTTCTAAAGCACGTCCAATCTGTGCCGACGTCTTCTCAAAAGCGATCTTTTGCTGGATCTGCATGATCTCATCCCGCCGCTTTTCTGCAACTTCTTCCGGCACCTGTTCTTCCATTGCGGCTGCCGGTGTATCTTCTTCCCTTGAGTACGTAAATACACCAAGTCGATCGAATCGAAGTTCCTCCACAAATTCTTTCAGCTGTTCGAAATCCTGCTCACTCTCGCCGGGAAATCCTGTGATCAATGTTGTTCTAAGTGCAATATCCGGAATCTCCTGACGCAGATAATGCACCATATCCCGCAGTTCTTTGCTATTGGTACGCCGCCCCATCCGCTTTAATATGCCATCAGAACCGTGCTGGATCGGAATATCCAGATAATGACATACTTTCGGAAGCGTTTTGATCGCATGAACCAGCTCTTTTGTGATTTCTTCCGGATAGCAGTATAAAATGCGGATCCATTTCAGCTCCTCTAATTCCGATAATTTTTCCAAAAGCTCAGGAAGGCTCTTGTGTCCATATAGATCCACACCATATAATGTTGTCTCTTGTGCCACCAAGATCAGCTCTTTGGCTCCGTTTTGAACCAGATGTTCTGCCTGTGCAAGCAGATTCTCCATCGGAACACTGCGATAATGTCCGCGTACTTTCGGGATCACGCAGTACGTACAGCATTTATCACAGCCTTCTGCAATCTTAAGATATGCATAATATCCACCGGACATACTATCTCGATTCGTCAGCGGCGTCGGCAGATAATCAATATTCTGTAATGTCTCAACAACACCCTGATGCTCTTTTAACTCTCCGCGGATCGTTTCCGCGAGATTTTCATACCCCATTGTGCCGACAATAATATCGACTTCCGGTATCTCCGTTTGTATCTCTTTATGATAACGCTGAGCCAGGCATCCCGCAGCCACAAGCAGCTTACATTTAGCTGTTTCCTTGTAGGACGCCATTTCTAACAATGTATTGATACTTTCTTCCTTGGCATCCCCAATAAAACAGCAGGTATTTACAACAATCACTTCTGCCTCTGTCTCTTCATTCACAAGATGAAAGCCCTGTTCCCGCAGTGAAGTGATCATCATTTCACTGTCCACAAGATTTTTGTCACACCCTAACGACACAAAATAAATTGGTGTTATATTCTGTTGTTCCATTCGTAGTCTCCATTTCTAACAATGTTTTCTCTGTGCAGATTCCACACAATTGTTCATAAGCATTGCGATCGTCATCGGACCAACGCCTCCCGGAACCGGTGTGATCGCCCCTGCAACCGGTTCAACAGAAGCAAAGTCAACATCACCACACAACTTGCCATTTTCATCACGATCCATTCCTACGTCAATGACAGCGGCCCCGTCTTTTACATAAGAAGCATCTACAAACTTCGCCTTGCCGATCGCAACGACTAAAATATCTGCACGCTTGGCAACCGTCTTCAGATCCGGAGTGTGTGAATGACAGATCGTCACCGTTCCATTTTCCCTAAGTAAGAGCATTCCCATCGGTTTACCAACAATATTACTCCGACCGATAATAACACATTCTTTGCCGTCAATCGTTATTCCAGAACGTTTCAAAAGCTGGATGATCCCTGCCGGTGTACAGGAAACAAAGCCCGGCTGCCCAATACTTAGACGTCCCACGCTCTCCGGATGAAAACCGTCCACATCTTTGTCCGGCGAAATCGTACGGATCACTTTATCCTCATCAATATGCTTTGGCAACGGAAGTTGAACTAAAATGCCATCGACATCTTCTTTAGCATTGAGCGATTGTACTAACTCCAAAAGCTCCTGCTCACTGGTCTCTTCCGGCAGTTCATATGCCAAAGAACGAATACCTACATATTCGCAGGCCTTCTTTTTGTTGCCGACATATACAGTAGATGCAGGATCTTTACCAACCTGAATCACGGCCAAAGTTACATCAATTCCTTTTTGTTTCAGAGCAGCAACCTGCTCTTTCACCTCATCTTTGATCTGTGTTGAAATTTTCTTTCCATCAATAATCTGTGCCATATCTTTTTGTCCTCATTTCTGCACACCATGTTATCTATCATATCTGCCGACCGTCCTACACTGCCTGCTGACAGATTTGGAAAAACTGTATTATGTGTGCGTAATACAGCCCTGCTGTCAATGTTGCAATTTTCTATACAGATTAATCCTATACATTAAAGACACTGCCTCCCACAAATTCACGCATCAGTGAATTTTTCGGGATGTCTTCACTGCTGATCCCAATGAAATAATCCAAAAACTTAAGCAGACGCTTTGCCTCGATATACTCCGGTGCATCCTTTGGTATTCCAAAGAGGATCGCTTCTGCATACGGTTTTAAAACAGCAAGCTCATAAATCAGTGCCGAGTTAAACATAACATCCGCCTCTTCCTGAAATGGGAATATATATTGATCTTCCCCGCGGCGTACCGATGGCCACATACCGATCGTGCGAGCGGCCGAAGCGCCTCTTGTTCTGGCATCACGTACCATTCGCCGGATCAATCTGCCATCTGTCGTAGAAATCCGATTATGCTCATCAATGTTGATCTGGGTCAGCGCACTGATGTATATCTTAAACTTACTTTCTTTTGGAAGCGTATAAGATAGTTTATCATTCAAGCCGTGGATCCCCTCGATCACTAATATATCATCCTCACCTAACTGCTTATAATCTCCTTTATATTCTTTTTGACCGGTCACAAAATTAAAAGTCGGCAGTTCGACACGTTTTCCGGCAAGCAGCTCATTCATCTGCTGATTAAACAGTTTAACATCGATCGCTTCAAGACACTCAAAGTTATAATTTCCATTTTCATCTAACGGTGTTTCATCGCGGTCTACAAAATAATTGTCTAATGCGATCGGATGCGGATGCACCCGAGTGTTCGAAGCTGAATCGACAAGCGATGAGAAAATGATGTCTTACCGGAAGAAGACGGACCTGCGATCATGACAAATTTCTTACTTGGGTCATTGGCGATCTGCTCTGCGATCTGCGCAATCTTTTTCTCCTGAAGTGCTTCCTGTACCAATATAAGTTCCGGCGCACCACCATGCGAGATCACATCATTCAACGCACCTACCGTATCAACATCCACCATCTTGCCCCACGATTTCGCCTCCTGCAAGGTTGCAAACAACTTTGGACTTGGTTTGTGCAATGTTGTTTGATCCGGAGTTTTGCTATTGGGCAGATTCAGCATAAATCCGTTTTCATATGGCTCTAAACTGAAATACTGAAGTACACCGGTACTTGCCGGCATATAACCATAATAATAATCCTCAAATCCATCTAATGTATATATATTTACCTTGGAAACACGACGATATTCAAATAATTTTTTCTTATCCATCATGCCATATTTTTCAAAAATACGCAGTGCTTCGGAAGTATCTACCGACCGTTTCAAAAATGGAATATCTCTATGTACCAGTTCTTTCATATACTGTTCAACCTGCTGCAGCAAAGATTCCGTCACAGGGACACCGCTCACTTCGCAGTAACAGCTATCGCCGATCTGATATTTCACATATACATTTTCCAACGGCTGCCCTTTGCAGACCGCATAAAACGCGCGTAACATCAGTAATGTCACACCACGAACATACGTCTTGTGCCCACTGTCATCTGCCGTCGTCATAAAACATATCTGGACATCCTCACGGATCCGCTTATTTAATTCCACCAATTTACCGCCACGTCTGGCTAGAATGATCGGATATGAATATGCCGATTGTACTTCTTTGGCCACCTGCTCATAGGTAACTCCCTCTTCGTAAGTTTTAGGAATCCTTTTTAGCGCCAATGATCACTTCCACTTTAATCTGTTTCCCCATAACAACACCTTTGCCTTTCTGTCACTGACAATGCAGCCTGTTATCTCGAATTCAAAATATCTGAGATAGTCTGCTGTTCCTGAAGAATCTGCCTCTTCGCCGGCTGTGTATCCGGCATTGCCTCCAAAACACGCTGCACCCGCGCAAGCTCTTTTTTGCATATATTCCAGAAATACCGGATGTCTCGTTCGCATCAGGTACCCTCCATATATATATTCTTCCTCCGTGAAGTAATGCTCACTGCCCCTCTCACACCGTATGATCGTATAATATTTACCCTGATCAAATACCATCTCTTCCTGTGCGATCACAAAACCCAGATCGTGCAGCGCATGACGTACTTTGTATATCTCTGACTGAGGCGAAAGTACCAGTTCTTTCGCAGACTGTGTTACGTGCGGAAATTCCCGCAAAATACGTTCCATCAAAGCTCCACCGATGCCGCTGATCAATATTGTATCTGCCTCGCCTTCTACAAGCTGCTGCAAACCATCTGACTTACGTAATGCGATCCTGTTATCGAGTCCATACTGATGTATATGTTCTTTCGCACGCATTAACGGTCCATCTGCCACATCCATAGCAATCCCTGCCGATGCAAGCTGATTCATCACCAAATATATAATGGTAAATCCATGGTCACATCCAATATCAGCAACAACACCGCCAGAGTGTACGAGATGCGCCACGGTCTGCAATCGTTTAGATAACTGCATTACTCCAAATAATCCTTTAATTTGCGGCTGCGGCTCGGATGTCTCAATTTGCGCAAAGCTTTCGCTTCGATCTGGCGGATACGCTCTCTGGTCACCTTAAACTCCTTACCAACTTCTTCCAATGTTCTGGCTCTGCCGTCTTCCAAGCCAAAACGAAGTTTGAGCACCTTCTGCTCACGATCCGTCAACGTGCCAAGCACTTCATCCAACTGCTCACGGAGCAACGTAAACGCTGCTGCCTCTGCCGGAACCGGAACATTATCATCCTGAATGAAATCACCCAAATGGCTGTCTTCCTCTTCACCGATCGGTGTTTCCAAAGAAACCGGCTCTAAAGAGATCTTCTGAATCTCACGAACACGCTCTACCGGCATGCCCATCTGTTCTGCGATCTCTTCCGGATATGGTTCTCTGCCAAGTACCTGCAATAACTGACGCTGAACACGTACAAGCTTGTTAATTGTCTCTACCATATGGACAGGGATACGGATCGTTCTCGCCTGATCTGCAATCGCACGCGTGATTGCCTGACGGATCCACCAAGTTGCGTACGTACTGAATTTATATCCCTTCTTGTAATCAAATTTTTCCACTGCCTTGATCAGGCCCAGATTTCCCTCCTGAATCAGATCCAGAAACAGCATTCCGCGTCCCACATAACGCTTTGCAATGCTGACCACCAGACGAAGATTGGCTTCTGCTAACTTCTTCTTAGCCTCCCACATCGCCCTCTTCCATACGTTTTGCAAGCTCAACCTCTTCATCCGCAGTAAGAAGCGGAACTTTACCGATCTCTTTCAGATACATACGTACCGGATCCTCAATACTGATACCATCCGGCACAGACAGATCGATATTCTCGATCTCATCATCGTCCGGAACTTCCCCATTATTCTCCAGTTCCAAAATCATATCATCATCGGTATCTTTATCCTCCGAAATCTGTAAAACATCCACATTTTTTTGTTCCAAAAACTCTATGATCTTTTCGATACGCTCCTCTGTCAGATCAATATCCTTAAAAAAATTGTTGATCTCTGCGATCTCTAACACATTTTTCTTACTTTTTGCAAGATCTAACAATGCTCTCATGCGCTCCATAAATTTCTTTGTCTCATCTTCTGTCGCTTTTGCTTCTTTGGCAGATGCCTTCTTCGTCGTTGCGGCAGATGCCTTTTTCGTCTGCTTTTTCTCCGCAGGTTCTTTCGCAGCCGACTGCTTTTTTCGTCGTTGTCTTAGCTGCCTTCTCAGACTCCGCTTTTGTCTCTGCCTTAGAAGCAGACGTTTTTTCGTTGTGCTCGCCTTCTTAGCAGTTTTGGTCTGTTTCTTTTCCTTTGTCTCGGAAACGACTGTCTCCTGCAGCTCCGCCTGTTTCTTTTCTGTTGCCATGTTGTTCCTTCCTTTCTATCTGTGTACCGGGATATCCGGGTTTTTCCATTGTATCTATTGTCTATTCTGATCTCCTGTCAGGGAAATATGCAGTTTTCCCGGAGATTCCAGTTCTTTTTCTGGCGGACAAGATCCTGAAGCTGTGAAAAATCCGTCAAAGTTCTTGTCTGATATTCTATACTGCGCTCCTTGATCCGATGGATCAATTCGTTGACCGCCTTTTCTTTTTCACGGTTGTCCATCTTCGCAGATAATGTTGTCTGAAACATTCCTGCCACCATCCGCTGCTCTTCTACATCTTCAAACCGACTGATGATCTGTGCCGGTTCTGCTTGTCCGCGTTCCAGCTGCTCGTATAGCAGCCCCGCCACCTGACGATACGGCTCCTCTAAGAAATCCTCAACATGCACAATGTGTTTAACCTGTTCATAAGGGCCGGCTGTTCGATCAACCAAGACAAAAACAGCCGATACGTATATGCCATTCCCTCCGGATCCTTGCGGATCGCCTTTCTTCTGCTCTGTTCATGTCGTTCTTCCATGACCTCCCGATAACCTTCCGGCTCCATATTGCTGTAGCGGATCACGAGGGATCTTAAATCTTCCTTCGGAACACTATACTTAGCAGATAACGCCTCCAAATAACTATCCCGCTGCACTTTGTCCTCAAACACCAAAAGTTTACGTGCCATTCCATGCACAAACTTTGTCTTTTCCTCGGATCACTCAGATTGTGCTGTTTTCGAAGCACATCTACTTCAAAAAAAACTGTTCTGTGCTTGTTCCAGACGTTCTTCAAACGCGTCACTGCCAAGTCCCTTGATAAACTCATCCGGGTCTTTGTATGGCTCCATATGAACCACACGTCCCGTAATACCTGCACGCCTTAATATCGGTATTGCACGCAGTGCTGCTTTGACTCCCGCCTCGTCACTATCATACGTCAGATAGATTTCATCAGTATATCTTCGAAGCAGATTGGCCTGCTGCTCTGTAAATGCAGTACCTAACGATGCCACTGCACCACTAAATCCTGCCTGATGCAGGGCGATCACATCCATATATCCCTCACAAAGAATAAACTTCTTACGTTTGCCCTGCTTTGCATAATTGAGGCCAAACAGATTACGGCTCTTGTCAAAAAGTTTTGTTTCTGGAGAATTCAAATATTTCGGCTTGGCATCCCCATAACTCTTCCTCCAAAACCAATAACCCGGTTATTCACATCCATGATCGGGAACATAACACGGTTCCAAAATTTATCATAAACGCCACGCTCATCCATCTTAAACAATCCGGTCTCACGCAAAATGCGATCATCATACCCTTCATGCCGTAAATAGCGGTAAAGCTCACCGCCGCCCTGTCCGGCATAACCTAAACCGAACCTTAAGATCGTTTCATCGCTAAGCTGTCGTCCCCGCAGATATTCAAGGCCTAATTTACCCTGTGGAGATTTTAGCGTCGCATAATAATATCTTGCCGCCTTGGCATTGATCTCCAATAACGTTGAGCGCAAGTTTTCTTCCTGTTTTTGCTTGGCAGTCATTTCCTGCTTTGGCAAAGTGATCCCTGCCCGCTCTGCCAAGCTTTCCATCGCTTCCGGAAACGAATAATTCTCATATTCCATGACAAACGTGATCACATTTCCACCCACACCGCAGCCAAAACATTTATACATCTGTCTCGCCGGGTTCACGGAAAAGGACGGTGATTTCTCACTATGAAACGGACATAGCCCGACATACCCGCTGCCGGAACGCTTCAATCGTACTGACGCGCCTATCACATCAACTATATCATTTGCCGACCGAACCTGTTCGATCTGTTCTTCTGTATATCTGGGCACACCGTTTCCTCCTTTCCGAAATCAAACACTCTATTTGGGTTATTCGACGTCTTTTTTCCCATTTCCTTTTTTGCAGGCAAAATATATTTTTCTTTATCGGTGTTCCACACCACGAACCGACCAGGACTTCGGTATCATGATCTCTTTATATAGGTTTACTGAATACCGATCACTCATGCACGCAATAAAATCACAGACCGTACGTTGCGTTGTTTCCCCTTGCCTGATCAATTCCAAAAATTCTTCCGGTAATTTGTCAGAATGATGAATAAAATATTCATATAATTGCTCGATCATATGTACAACTTTGCGCTCTTCGCCCTTGGCGATCGGATTGGTATATACATTAGCAAATAGGAACTTGCGCAATGCATACATTGCTTTCTCAACGTCAGATGACATGCATATCTCATTCTTCCCCTCACTGTTATGTACGATGTCATGCACCAACGTATTTAGGCGACTGTTGGTCGTATCACCCAAAACATCTGTCAATTCTTTTGGGATCTCCTCTTCCCGTATGATACCGGCTCGGATCGCATCATCTATATCCGAATTGATATACGCAATCTTATCCGATAGGCGAACAATCTTTCCCTCCAATGTCATAGGCATCAGACTTGTCTGATGGTTGAGGATTCCATCTCGTACTTCTGCCGTCAGATTTAAGCCTTTGCCATCTTTTTCCAACCGTTCCACCACGCGAACACTCTGCTCATTGTGATGAAAACCGCCATATTCCTCAGAGATGCGGTTCAGTGCGCGCTCTCCGGCGTGACCAAAAGGCGTGTGTCCAAGATCATGACCAAGTGCGATCGCCTCTGTCAGATCTTCGTTCAAAAGCAGCGCACGTGCGATCGTCCGCGCATTTTGCGCCACTTCCAACGTATGCGTTAAACGGGTACGATAATGATCTCCCTCCGGAGCCAAAAAGACCTGTGTTTTCTGTTTCAAACGGCGAAATGCCTTACAGTGCAAAATACGGTCACGATCGCGCTGAAAATCCGTTCGGATATCACACTGCGGCTCCTCGTGGTCGCGTCCTCCGGACTCATCTGCATAAGATGCAAACGGACCTAATATTTGATGTTCCCGCTCTTCCTGCTTCTGCCGTAAACTTTTTTGTCTGTGCCATGGAAATCCCCCTTTTTCAAGTGCTGCGCCTTTTCTGACCGCCATCGATATTACGCTTGTTCTCCCATATAATAAAAGCCTTTGCTTTCAATTAATTTCACCGGAATGATCTTGCCGATCAAGCAAGTTTCTCCCGGAAAATGCACGACATAATTTTGACTGGTGCGCCCTGTCATAAGAGATGCATCCTGTCCATTCTGTTCTTCAACCAATACCTCCACAACTTTGCCGACATCTTTGCCTGCATGTACTGCGGCAATCTGCTGAACTCGTTCTAACAAACGATCGAAACGTTCTTTAACCACTTCTTCCGGCACCTGATTCTCCATAGTGGCAGCAGGGGTTCCGGTGCGTTTACTATATATAAACGTAAAAGCGCTATCATACTGAACCTTTTCCACAACATCCATCGTATCCGCAAAATCTTCTTCTGTCTCTCCCGGGAATCCCACAATAATATCTGTCGTAAGGGCAATGTCCGGATTTTTGGCCCGGATCTTATCTACCAGTTCCAAATAGCTTTCCTTGGTATAATGACGATTCATGATCTTTAGCAGACGGCTGCTTCCGGACTGCAGTGGCAAATGTAGATGTTTGCATATTTTATCAGACTGCGACATCACCTCGATCAGCTCATCTGACAGATCCTTCGGATGTGAAGTCATAAAACGGATCCGCTCCAGCCCTTCGATCTGCTCTACCTGACGCAATAACTGTGCAAAACTGATCGGATGCTCTAACGTCTTACCGTAAGAATTTACATTTTGTCCCAGTAACATCACCTCAACAACGCCATCCGCTACCATACCTTTGATCTCTTCGATAATATCTTCCGGTTCGCGGCTGCGCTCACGTCCACGTACATACGGCACAATACAGTAACTGCAAAAATTATTGCATCCAAACATAATATTAACGCCGCCCTTAAAAGAATACTTACGGAATTTGGCAATTCTTCCACGATCTCCGTTGTATCTTTCCAAATATCAATGATCATTCTCTTGGCATCCTGATCAAACAGTCGCATTGCCAGCAATTCTGCCAACTTAAATATATTATGCGTGCCAAAAATAATATCTACATTGCGATAACTCTTCTTTATGCGCTCAATAACTTCCGGTTCCTGCATCATGCAGCCGCAAAGGATCGTCAGCATGTCCGGATTTTTGGACTTGTAACGTTTTAACTGCCCTAGCCTTCCATATACCTTAAGATTTGCATTTTCACGAACGGTACAGGTATTATACAGCACCAGATCTGCCTGTTCACTATCCGTCTCCTCATATCCGATCGTCTGAAGAATACCTAGGATCTTTTTCCGAATCTCTGGCGTTCATCTGACATCCAAATGTTTTAATATTGCATGTGAGCTTTCGCCCTTTTTTCCTGCTCTTTCTGCGCAATATGCTGCTGCAGTTTTTTATAAAATAATACTGTCTGTCCGGTTCTTTTTCCGGTGGCGGTAATGTAAGGTCTGCCGCCTGCACCATAGCATTTATATTGGTATAGTGTTCCATAAGTTAGCTGCTCCTATCTTGAAAAATTCTCTAATCATTTTACTATACCATATATTACATTGTCCGTCAAAGCCGCTAAGAACCGCTTCTATTTCATGAAGAATGATATCGATCCCGGCGCAGTGATAATATTATACTTCCTTTTCCATTTCCTCCTGCTGCTCCTGATAATGCGGAAACATAACTTCCACGTGAAACAGATCGCCATCCAAAAGATCTGAAACGTCCCCTGCATCAGCTCCGTCAGGCTCTTCGCGATAGAAAGCCCCAGACCGCTGCCCTCTGTAGAACGCGAACTGTCTCCACGCACGAAACGTTCCGTAAGCTCTTCCGGTGTAATATTTAGCTTGGCCGCCGACACATTTTTCATAGAGAACACGATTCCTTCTTCCTGCTCCTGCAGTGCAACATACACACGCGTACCCGGCATGGCATATTTTTTTGTATTCATATACAGATTTTCCAAAATACGGTATACCCTTCTTCCGTCTCCCAAAAAGAGCAGCTCCTGATTTGGAATATCGCACTCCAGTTCCAATTTATTTTCTTGGAACAGATCTTCGAACTCACCATTCGTCTGCGTTACAATTTCGCCAAAATCAATGACATCCATCTCTAATTCGATCGCACCACTGGATGCCTTTGATGCCTCGATCAAGTCTTCGATCAATGTTTTTAAGCGCTTACTTTTGCGATCTAAGATTGCAATATATTCCTTCGCCGTTTCATTGGTAAGATTCTGTCTGCCTAACAGATCCACATAATTTATAATAGAAGTAAGCGGCGTCTTAATATCATGTGACACATTGGCAATCAGTTCTGTTTTCATTCGTTCGCTGCGCACACTTTTTCAACCGCCTCATCCACGCGCATGCCAACACGATTCAAATACTGTACCAGTTTGGTCTGTCGGTAAGAAGCTCCACTTGGTGCCACGATGTGCATTGAAAAATCTCCTTCTGACATCTGCTCTACCTCCCGCAGCAAAATGCGATCCGCCCGCTCCGTGCGCAGATTATGAATCTGTGTTGCAAGTAAGAGAAGCAGCAACACCAAATAAGCCACAAGGCATAGTATCCCTTTCCGCTCCATAAGGACTGTCTTTACTCCTCGGTATTTCTGTACAAATTGGAATACATATACAATCAATACTCCCTGCGCCAATCCTTCCAGTAAAAACAAGGTCAAATATCTCTGTCCGATCGGCAATTCATAAAACAATCTTTTGGCAAATCCCGGAAACTGTCCCAAATGCAGCTTTCCAAATATGATCTCACGGACAAACAGAAACAGAATACTTCCCTCCAAAAGTTTCCCGCTTTCATTCGTTTTAATAAACTCAAAAAAATTTCTGCAGCCAGACAATTCATTGCCCAAAAGAGAATGGCCGCAATCAAAAAATCCAGCCTTGCCATAGAGCCGTTCCACATTTGCAGCATCCAGTGATATATCTGTACCAAAAATAGGACACATAGAGCCAACAATTCCAACCAGACCTTGTCCACACTGTGTAATACGATCTCCTTATATCCTGCCTGATGCCCTGTACATAAACACATAGCAAATAATAAAATCAGCGTCAAAACAAGAGCAGGCATTAACAGACTGTGCCCGACCTGTGCATAATACGCCTGCTTGTCAGACCAGATATATTGTGTTTCAAAAACATCCGCCACCGTTTTATTACGAACTGCATTTAAATCCAATCCAACGGCAATGCTATAAGACCGACCTTGATATTCTTGTGCGATCTGCATGATCTTTTCCTGAATATTACCGGACATTTCAAACGTATCCTCCGGCAGATTACTCTGTCCGTTATAGTCTCTGTTGTTATAATAAGCAAACAGTACATTACTCTTATCCGTCGCCTTTTCCACTTTGCCTGCCGTAACCATGCGTTCGACTTGATTCCACCAATTCTCATTATTCGTCAACAGCATACCGGCAGAATCCTGATAGCCATATGCAAAATTGGTCCCCGAAAAGATATAGTGCAATTCCTGATAGGTTTCTACCAAAAACACTGCGTAATCTGTCGCCGTTTCCATAGTTCTCGGAATACGGTGCATTGACCATGGCATTTTGTTGTCCGGAATGTGAGCATACGTGTCTTCCATCTCCTGTTCCAGCAGTTTCTGACACTCTTTTTTGCTATACCGTTTTTCCTCTGTTTCCGTATACGCTTCATATTGCTCGTAAAAATCCAGATATTCTTTGGACCATTTTCCCTGATCATCTTTGGCGTATCTCAATAATTTATTAATAAAATACCATTTCGCATATTTTTCATAATAGGTAATAATATATTTTTCATAGACACTGCTGGCATGAAACTGTATTGGCATCGTATTCAAATGTCCAATCTCAATATCCAGATCTTTCTGATACTGCTTTCCATAATCTTTGGTCAGACTATTTACCAACACCATGTTGGACTCATATTTCAGTGCATCCGCAATCTGCTTTTCTCTTACGCCCACTCCGGAATGATTCGTAAACTGGTAGACTTGTCCATCATCAACAATGACCTTATCTCTTGCAGACAGCGCATACTGTGTCTCGATCGGATAACTGACTCCGGAGGCGCACTTGTCCTGAAAATCGGACAAAAAGAACGCAGTCTGCTCGCATGAAGCCCGGTACTGTTTGCCCGTCGCAACAATTCTTTTTAATGTATATTGTTTATGCTCTCCAGAAGATAAAGAGGTCAGCAAAACCGTATCATAATCGATCATGCCATCCGGTGCTATAACGCTTCCAATCTGCATATATTGCTCATACAATCGCAGATAACCATCCATCATCTGCTCGACCTGTTTTTGCGAAACATAAAAATCTTCTTGCTTTTGACCGCCTTCATTCGCATATTCTTTCGTTCCCTCTATGATCATGCCGGCTACCGTCGAAAATCCGATCGCCACCGCTAGTAAGTGGCAATATAATATGTACTGCTAGGGACTCGCGCCATTTTCCCATATAGAACCTCATTTCTGCACACAAATTGTAAATCATACTGCAGGTCATCGTGTGCCAGGACACTACAGCCTTCTACCGTATTACCAGTGATCAATTCTCTGTCTGTGATTGAATCTTATAACCACGTCCCCACACTACTTTGACATAACGTGGATTCTTGGGATCGATCTCAATCTTTTCACGTATATGACGAATATGAACAGCCACAATATTTTTGGTGTCGACCGGAATCTCTCCCCAAATATTTTCATATAATTCTGTCGATGAGTAGGTCGTTCCAGCATTGCGTACCAAAAACAGAAGGATCCGATGCTCTATCGGTGTCAAACGCACCTTTCGACCGTCTACCGTAACATCTGACTCTGATTCATCTACCTCTAATCCACCGATCCGAATCACATTACTGCGCTTATTCTTGCCCTCGCGTATCATCTCGATCCGTCGAAGCTGAGATTCCACACGTGCCACCAACTCTTCCGGATTAAACGGCTTTGTCATGTAATCATCCGCACCGATCTTTAATCCTGTGATCTTATCTTCATCTTCTGATTTTGCCGACAACATAATGATCGGTATATTATATAATTCGCGTATCTTCTTCGTCGCTTCAATTCCATTTACTTCCGGCATCATCACATCCATAATGATCAGATCGATCTGCTGATCAGGATCTAACACACACTGTAACGCTTCTTTACCGCTATATGCCCGCACAATTTCAAATCCGGCATCTGTTAAATACACGCAGATTGCCTGCACAATTTCATGATCGTCATCACATACTAATATTCTCTTCATTCTTCCCTAACCATACCTTTCCGGCCCAATCTTTGAGACTCTATTGAAATGCAAATAATTTGCTAAAGACATTATACAATAAAACCTGTCATTTGTTTATTAAGAATTATTAAGATTCTGATCCAAAAGAGAAAAGCCTGTGTTTTACAATGCAGTATACAAAGATCTTACCATCGCCAATGTTGCCGGTGTAAAGAGCCTTTCTGGCTGCTTCGATAACATCTTCTACCGGAACGGCACTGACGATAACTTCAACTTTCATCTTAGGCAACAGGATAACATCCAATTCTGCACCACGATATCTTGTCGTAATACCCTTCTGTGTACCACATCCAAGAACCTGTGTTACGGTAATACCGCTGACACCAATATTGTTCATGGCAAGCTTCAGATCCTCGAACTTGCTCTGCTGACATACGATAGAGATCTTGGTGATCTTTGGAGCATCGGAATCCTTTGCCTGTGCACTAGAAAAGACCTTCGCCCTTAATTGAACCACCTTCTAAAGCAATTGCATATCCTGGAGCTGAGCTTGTTGCAAAAAGGCCAACAGCAATTGTACCCCAGATACCATTCATCATATGTACTGCTACAGCACCTACAGGATCATCAACATGAAGCTTGTAGTCAAGAAGCCATACGCCGAATACTACTAAAAGACCAGAAACAATACCTATCATTGTTGCACCAAATGCATCTGTTACATCACAAGGAGCTGTTATACCAACAAGACCTGCAAGTGAAGCATTTAAACACATTGAAACATCAGGCTTACCATATCTTATCCATGTGAATATCATACATGTTACTGTAGCTACTGCAGGAGCAACTGTTGTTGTAAGGAAAATAGAGCCTAAATCTTCAATTGTTGTTGCTGCTGCACCGTTAAATCCATACCAGCCAAACCACAGAATAAATACACCAAGTGCACCAAGTGGAATATTGTGTCCTGGGAAAGCATTTACCTTTATAACCTTACCATTAGCATCCTTTTCAAACTTACCAATACGAGGTCCAAGAATCTTAGCACCAATAAGAGCTGAAATACCACCAACCATGTGAATACAACAAGAACCTGCAAAATCATGGAAGCCTAACTGTGCAAGCCAGCCACCGCCCCAGATCCAGTGAGCTTCTATTGGATAGATAAGTGCTGAGATAACTGCTGAGTATACACAATATGATAAGAACTTTGTTCTCTCAGCCATGGCACCTGAAACAATAGTAGCTGTTGTAGCACAGAATACTAAATTCTCCTCCGAACAGATCAAAAGATCTGCCGTGCCGGAATACAGAAATGTCTGGATCTGCTGATCATCTCCATCTAAAGACAGGCGAACGGTTTCCTTGCCATCTTGATATCCTAAATACTAATTCAATGCCTTTTGGATCTTTTCTACATTATCATCATCAATAACATCTCCCTGCACACAGATAAACAGCAGGACATCTGCCTTTGTAACCGCATCATATACCTGCAGTCCGATCATCGCTATGATCACGACCGCTATGATCACTCCCTTGAGATAATAATGCTGAAACTGCTTCAACTTACCTTTCCAAGATAGATTTTTTAATCTCCTCTTTGATCGCCTCATCGGTATGATCCTCATAAATAGATGCTTTGTCTTGTTTCAGTTTTTCTTTTTTCCTCATCAGAAAAATGAACTGCCATACGTAATGGTTCTCCTTTCTACAATAAAACGTTTGATGCAAACATAGATCAAACGATGGTCCCCCATATATAGAGCATCAGATAAAAAAGATAACTAACAGCCCATTACATATAGATGCAATTGTTGGAAAATGCGGACGGATATCTTCCTGATGAAGACTGATCCATGCCAGCACGAAACCAACACCTGCCACGACCAAACTACAGATTCCAACGAATCCGACTAACAAACCTGCATGACCATTACTCCCGCTTGCAGCAACGCAGGCAGCGCCAAACATCCCTGCCGACAAAACCGCCAACAACGTAGCAACAATGCCTAATAACGGATGATGCTTGTCTGTCAAATGTAGAGAAGATTCTCTTTCCTTCTTTTTTCTCGCCATGTACTAATCCTCCATACCCCAAGATAACCCGCTAACTTGGTGAGTTTCGTTTTTTGTTCCAAATATGAAGTATCGCATTGCAGCATCGAAACAATACATATCCCAATATGCCTCCTAGTGTATTCAGCATAATGTCATCTACATCAAACGATCCTAACTTGGACACTAATTGTATACTCTCTACCAGTAATGATGCCAAAAAAACTTAGCAGAAGGATCTTTCCAAAACTGCGGCATCGCACAGACAGTACCGGTATTACAAATCCATATGGAATGAAACATATGATATTGCCTAGCAGGTTTAGCAGCACCAGTACTGTCCCCACTCTGCCGGCATAATACAGATACCGCTTAATCTCAGCAAACGGATGCAAATTGTATTGATACGTATCCCGTGGTACACGTCCCATCTGCTCACTGAAAAACAAAAATACACCATCATGATCAGATATATGCCAAATAATATCCACGATATTATTCGAATCCTCTGCTTATGCTCTTTTCTCACATCATATCCCTTTCTGCGACTATTGACGAAGTACTACATTCTTCTCGCCCAGTCCATTCATAATCTTATCCATACACTTGTTGACTTCATCATCAGTCAACGTACGGTCTGACGCTCTAAATACAATCTTATAAGCCAAAGATTTATATCCTCTCGTCAACTGCTCTCCCTCATAAATATCAAACAATTCGCAAGACTCTAACAATTTACCTCCACGAATGCGGATGATCTCCTCCACTTCACCTGCCAAAACATCTTTGCTCATTGTTAAACTAATATCGCGTGTCATTGCCGGGAACTTGGCAACACCTTCATACTTAACATCAAAATCAGCCAAACTGCTGACAACCTTCATATCAACAACTGCTAAATAAGCACGTGTACCGATACCGAAGTTTTTCTGAACCTCCGGATGCACTTCTCCCAAATAAGCAACACTCTGTCCACCACAGGTAACAACTGCCTGTCTGCCCGGATGCAGGAAACTCTTCCCGGCATTTGGATCGTACTTCACAGCAGCCGTCTTAATCCCCATACGCTCTAACACAGCCTGTACGACACCCTTCATATCAAAGAAATCAACCTTACCATACATACCGAGCGTGAGCTGCATTCTCTCATCCGGCAGTTCAGTAAGCGGAAGCTGCTTTGGAAGGTAAACATTGGCAAGCTCATATAAGCGCACTTCCTGATTACGCCGCTTAAAGTTCGTAGCCAGAGAAGTTAACATTCCACCAAGTGCGGAAGTACGCATTACACTGTAATCCTCGCCCAAAGGATTCGTGATCTGAATACTCTTGCGAAGCACATCATCCTCGGAAAGATTCAGTTTATCATATACTTTCGGGCTTTCAAACGAAAATGTCATACCCTCGCAGAAGCCGTAATTTTCAACTACTTCACGAACCATATCTTCGTGCTGTAATTTCTGAGATAATCCACCGGACGTTGCAGCACCGCTTGGCAGCGTCATCGGGATGTTATCATAACCGTAAAATCTTGCAACTTCCTCTGCAAGATCTGCCATACGCTCCAGATCCTGACGCCAGGTCGGTACAATTACTTCTCTCTTCTCGCGGTCTACCGGAAGATCGATCGTTTCAAAGTAACGAATCATATCTTCTTCTGAAATATCCGTTCCAAGAAGTGCGTTGATCTTAGCCGGATCATACGCAATGCGGAGCGGCTCTTTCTTTACCGGATAAAAGTCCACTGCACCGCCAACCACTTCACCGGCGCCCAGTTCTTCGATCAACTGGCAGGCACGATCCATAGCTTCCATGGCATTGTTTGGATCTAAGCCCTTTTCAAATTTTGCCTGCGCATCGGTACGCATACCAAGCTTCTTTCCGGACAGACGGATGTTCGTCCCATCGAATGTAGCAGCCTCAAACAACATTGTCTTTACATCATCTGTGATCATGGAATTTTCACCACCCATAATACCGGCAAGACCGATCGGTTTCTTACCATCACAGATCATTAACATACTGTCATCTAAGGTGCGCTCCTGTCCATCTAATGTCTTAAACGGCTCACCGGCGTTTGCCTTACGGACTACGATCTTGTGATCCTCGATCGTATCCAGATCATATGCGTGCATTGGCTGCGCAAACTCTTCCATAACATAGTTGGTAATATCAACAATATTATTGATCGGACGAATACCAACAGACGCCAGTCTTCTCTGCATCCACTCAGGTGATGGTGCCAATTTGATGTTTTTGACAACTCTGGCAACATAACGTGGACACAATTCGGACTTTGTACATCAACGGAGATATAATCATTCACATCTTCATCGTTTCCTGTTTTCGTTACAACCGGAGGAACAAATTTTTTACCAAACGTAGCTGCTACTTCACGTGCAATACCGAGAACACCGAAGCAGTCTACACGATTAGATGTGATCTCATATTCAAAAGTCACATCGTGTAATCCAAGCAGTTCTATTGCATCTGATCCAATCGGTGCATCTTTGTACTCCGGATTGTCGCTTAAAATATAAATTCCGTCTTTGGCTGCATCCGGATACATGTCCGTCGTAGATCCTAACTCTTCGATCGAACACATCATTCCGAATGATTCTACGCCACGCAGTTTTCCCTTTTTGATCTTAAAACCATTCTCGTTTTCCCCATCTTTGTGTGAACTTGCAACATGTCCGCCGTCCAATACGACCGGAACCTTATCACCTTCTTTGACATTTGCTGCTCCGGTTACGATCTGAACTTCTTCACCCTCTTCATTTATCTGTACCTGACAAATCACAAGCTTATCCGCATCCGGATGTTTTTCGATCTTATTGATCTTGCCAACAATGATCTTGTCGAGATTCTTATCAAACTCTGTGAATCCCTCTACCTTTGTTCCTGACAATGTCATTGCATCTGTATATTCCTGTTCCGTGCAGTCAAGTCCGGGAACAAATGCTTTTATCCATGATAATGATGTATTCATTTATTTACCTCTTTTCCGCAGTCTGTATAAATGATCCGACCGCTGCATTCTTCATTCTCGTTGTCTGTTTCCTGTGAACATCTTCCCTAATCTTATGTCCTATTTAAAACTGTTTCAAGAAACGTGTGTCGTTCTCATAAAGCAGTCTCATATCGTCAATCTCATACTTGAACAATGCGATACGCTCCAAACCGACACCGAAGGCAAAACCGGTATACTCTTCCGGATCAATTCCGCTCATTTCCAATACATGTGGATGAACCATACCACAGCCTAAGATCTCAACCCAGCCGGAACCCTTGCAGAAACGGCATCCTTTTCCGCCACACTTAAAACAAGTAACATCCATCTCTGCACTAGGCTCCGTAAACTGGAAATGATGCGGGCGGAACTTTACTTTGGTCTCTTCACCAAACAAACGCTTTGCAAACTCCTGCAGCGTTCCTTTCAGATCCGCAAACGTGATATTTTTATCAATGACAAGACCTTCAATCTGATGGAAAGTCGGTGAATGGGTTGCATCTACTTCATCCGAACGAAATACTCGTCCCGGTGCGATCATACGGATCGGCAGTTTGCCCTTTTCCATTTCATGCACCTGTACCGAAGATGTCTGGGAACGAAGTAAAATATCTTTTTGTAATATAAAACGTATCCTGCTCGTCTTTTTGCCGGGTGATTTGCCGGAATATTAAGTGCTTCAAAGTTGTAGTAATCGTACTCTACTTCCGGTCCTTCTACGACTTCATATCCCATACCAACAAAAATATC
>VOFB01003227.1_pt1 | contig 67623 bp, 53 predicted proteins | sample 5384141 | NCBI WGS metagenome assembly VOFB01 (sample SAMN12384721, study PRJNA508395) | human gut metagenome | isolation source: healthy gut A | host: Homo sapiens
ACGTCGGGCAGCCAAAGGCGGACGGATTTTTCACCACGATGTTGCCCTTTTTCATCGAAAGAAAACTCCCTCTTGGGGGCATCGTCGGGGCGTGGCTTGACCTTGGCATACGGGTCAGGATTGGAGAAATAAAACGAGCGGATTTCACCGTCCTCCTCGCCGTTATCAAAATCATCATCGGCAAAAATCTCATCCAGTTCCTCGTCGGTCAGTTCGATGATCTCATTGTCTTTTTCTTTCGGATTCACTTCGTCAAGCCTCCTTTTCATTCGCTTTTTTCAAACGACAATTCAGTTCGTAGAGTGCTGTACGGTTTGAGTCCCACTTGAGTTTTTGACATACGCAGTCGGTATGTTCAGTAGATAGCCGTACATCATCTTGACATTCAAAGCCAAAAGTATATTCAGGAATTACATAGGTGCTGCTGTCCCAATGTTTGCGACGCATTTCTGATATGATCGTAACTGGAATATACGACAGACTTTTCAATCCAAGCCACTGAGTAGAATGTACACCACCCTCCTCAAAGGTTTCTCTTTTTGCTGCCGCCAAAGGTGTTTCGTTGTCCTCGCCGCCTCCGGCAATGAACTGCCATTGGTCGTGATCGGCACGGTGAAAAACGCAGTACATTGGAGTTCCATCGACAATCCGATATGGTATTGCAAGTATTTGAAAGGGTGCACGCATTGTAATCCTCCTCGACACAATTAGCCTTATCTTGTAGCAAAACGGACGAACGCCGTCAATGGTCAAGATGAACGGCTGCGCCGCCATTGACTTCCGTCCGTCTGTTTCGCTTTTTGGCAGACGAGGCGGCGGTTGCCGCCGATTTCCATTTGGAAAATGACGCTTGCTAACATGGGAAACGGAGAATAGCAAGCACAGCAAGTGTAGCTACACTTGCGAAATCCGGCGTGGTACGACCGGGATTTCCTTGCAGAACAGCAAGCAAATCCGGTGAGTACCCACACCGGAGCTTGCCATTCCGGCAAGCAATGCACGGCGGTACCCACTTCTCATTACCTGCCAACTGCGAAACGCACTTGGCAAGCAATGCTCGTGTTTATACACCCGTGCGATCTTGTTGGGGAATTGCCCCAACCCCCTGAACGATTTCAGAGAAATCGGCTGCGCTCCTGCGGAGCTGAACATCGCTCAATCTTGAAAAGTGAGTCAGGGATTTTTCGGCTCACGGCGTTCAGGCATATCCGGTTTTTTCTCATATCCGTCGATCGCCACTTGGCGAAGGTAAGCGCTCATATTCCCTATCCCAAGCTGCGCCATCCTCGCCTTTATCAAGCCGAGTTCTCTTTCATCTACGAAAAATTTGACCTGTATCGGTCGCTTGCGATCTGCTTTATTCGGCATAGGTGTCTCTCTCACTCATAACTGACAAAATCCTGCTCAACCAGCGCATAATCAACCGATGATTGAAGCCGACCGAGCTGGTCTTTCCATGAATCGATATTGGTTCGTACCTTGCGGAAACCAAGTGATTCGTAAACGTGCTGCGCTCTTGTGTTCGTCAAGTTCGTATCGAGGATGATTTTGGCATAGCCGTTTCTGAACAGCCAACCGATCAGCATACTCAAAACCTTTCTGCCGACACCACGGTTCTGACAATCGGTTTCGCAGATCTTAATGCCAATTTCTACAACTCCATCTGACACATTGTGATAATTGCACTCGCCAATCAGACGGCCGCTTTCCTCAACGACCAGAAGACCGTTTCTAAGTCCTTTTACAACTTCTTCCTCGGTCGTTCCCAGGCCGTTGGGAAAGCCTGCGTGTGCCATCACAGCACCATCATTCCACCAAGCGGCAAGCTGCTTCGCATCGGCAGCCTCGGCTTGACGGATTGTTAGATTTTTATGTTGTATTCTCATTTTGTTACCCCTTATATTATAATTCCTCAATTCCTGTTCGCATCATAAAATGCGAAGCAGCTCGGATAGTGAACTGATCTGATAGTCTGCAATATCTTTGCCAAACTCTGCACTCTGATATTTCACAAGGCCGCTTTTGAGCCAAACAGTTTTCATTCCAATCGCTTTCGCAGGTATAATGTCGTTATCAAGACGATCGCCAACCATAACACTTTTTTCTGCGGTACATCCTGCAAGCTCAAAAGCCTTTTCAAAGATTTCTTTGTCGGGCTTGGAAAATCCAAGCTCCGCGGATGCGGCAATTACATCGAAGTATTGACGCAAGCCCCAAGACTCCAAGCGTTCTGCCGTTCCGGGCTTTTGGTTTGCGATAATGCCGAGCTTATATCCCTTAGCAATGAGAGCAGACAATGTGCTATGTGCATCCGGGCATGGAACTTCATCTTCTGAGTGCCACGGAGTTTTCGTCAATCTAAAGTGCTTGATTGCGGCGGAGTTGCCATCCAGCCCCTGCTTGGCAAGGGCAATTCGGACATCGTCAAATTCTTGGAAGGTGATATTTGTACCGGCAATCATTTCACGAACACGGTGGTCGTATGCCTCGGTTTCATCGACGAGCGTTGAGCCAACATCAAAGAAAATCCACTTAATCATTATCTTTCATCCTTGACAAAATGCTTTACCGTATCCGTTGGATCATTCAGCTCTGTTCTGAAAAATTCGGGATACATCTTAATGTCCTCGTCGAGCGCGACCCAACGAAGATGCTCCTTGCTGTTATCTTCCGTTAAGCTTTCGCTGACCGGCGCAAAGGTATCCGGTACTTTCATATAGAAGAAAAACGAGATCTCATAAATCAGCTTGTTCCGATTGGAAGGCACGTCGCCATAGAAATAGTTTTCATGCACAAAGCCAAGACGGTCGACTTCCATCTGAACGCCTGTTTCTTCAAACACTTCACGAACAACAGCCTCTTCTGCTGTTTCACCGAATTTTACTCTGCCGCCAACGGAGTAGAGATAGTCTCTGTCATTGCCAACCATCAAAATCTTTCCATCCTTCATGATGATTGCGCCGACACGAATATTCAAAATCCCATCGTCACAGGCTACGCACATATCTTTGTTCATTGTTTTTCTACCTCTGCACACAGTTTCAGTGCTGTCATTTTTGCTTTTATCAAGCAAAGTCCTTTTCACCTACGAAGAATTTGATCTGTATCGGCCGATTCCAGTTCCTGTTGTCAGGCATAACTTACCCCTCTGACTTTAGAATATGTTCTCGAATTACTGTTTCATGCTCTTGACAATAGGCGTAGCTGCTTCGCATAAAATCTTCAATATTTTGGCTTCTGTACATAGCGTCCAATGTGTCAAGAACAGGTTTCCCATCTACCATCATATCGAAGAAATACGGATAGACACATCCACCGTTTTCTCTCGGGAAATACGGGTTGATGGAGCTGAGCCGCTCATCTCTCATCACGGATTCGACCACCATTTCGCTCAATATCCATTTGAGCGAGGGACGCTCATATTCGTTGTAGTTATCTCCAAACAACTGGTTCCATACATAGAACCAAACAAAGTGTATGATCTCATGTATTCCACCGCCAATGGCACCCTTTGCGCTGTTCAAATAAAATGTGTCATAGCTGTGTTCTTTTAGAAAACGCGGCTCAATAGGGTTCAAACTCAAATTGCAACGCAGGTCATTAAACAAGCCTGTGCAACCTATGCCGAAAGCCTCTGATAAAGCAGCTGTAATCTGCGCTTTGCAAGCGTTCCAGTGATGAGAATATGAGGTTACCTTCTCGTCGATTGTGTTCTCCAACTCAGCATACGCGGCCCTCATGGTACGTTCAATGTAGTCTCTTCTTTCTGCAACTGGCAAACTTGCAGCGAATGTCCTGTCAAGCTGCGGATAGAAATGGTAAAGGTTCGGACCAGAATTCAGCTTCTCCTTCGGTCTGAAAATGCATGATACTCTGAATCATATAATCGACACCGGGATTTATAAATGTAACTTCCATAAATCGTTCACCTCTGTGTTATTTCCTCTATATCTTTCTCAACTCGGTATTCGGTGTACCAAACTTTCACTTCTCATGTAATCTGATCCAAAAGACTGTACTCAGTAACTGCTTCAGAATACATCTTTGTGCTGCCGTTCAAAACGAAATCAGCATGCGCCAACGGGGCATTGCGGATCAGATCATCAAACGTGCCCACCCGTTCGTGTGTACACACAGTATGACACAGCAATCATTCTATTTTCAATAGGCGCGACGGAAGTTATCGCCATTTAGCAACATTATTTTGTGCTAAAATCTGATTTTTCGATTCTAACAGTGTCAATCATACTCTGCATCGAAATACCTATCTATCGACTTTACAGTTTTGAGGGGTATTTTGCTTGACCGCAAATATACGCACTCCCCAGCGAACGGTATCCGCTATGCAGCGATTCGCTGTTTCACAAAAGAACCGCACAGAGGCGATAACTATTTCACCCTTTTCACTATCCTTACCTTACAGAACAGAAAATAGGCGATTTTCAACCCTTAGCTGTACAAAAACAGGCAGCACCCAACCGAAGTTGAATGTCGCCTGTTTTGTCCAATCCTGTTTCGCAGTTGCCAATTTTGTAGTTTTCTCAAATTACTGTCTTATCGGCACACGCCTCGAGACGGTTCTTTTTTTTTTTTATAAATACACTTTGACTGAGCTGCGATAGACGACGGAACGGTTATTGATGCCGAATCCGTGCGTGTGCAGCGAAAAACATGCACAGAGCAAACCGACTTAAAACGTATCCTTGCCGCTGATCCAACGGATATAGTCTTCCGATTCGGCAAGCCCGAGACGGCGCTGCATCGCAAGGGAAACATCATTATCGAAATAAACCTGTCCGTAAACGGTCCATCCTCTGTCGGCATGATAGTTGTTCATGTGCGACACAAGTGCACTGCCGACGCCGCACCGGCGATATTTTTTAAATACTTCAAGCATTCCGACGCTGCCGTCGGTGTGCATTCCGATGAAGCCGGCAAGTTCTCCGTCAACCTCGGCACCGAACATCAGCCCGTGTTCAATCGTTGCAGCTATTTCTTCCTTGGATTCAAGCTTATAGTGCGCGGCAACTTGGGGAAGATCGTCCGTTGTCAGTTCCCGAATCGGAAAAGGAGATTTCGCCTTGTGCCGCTGCATGGAGTAGCGGCAGAATTGCTTGCAGGGTTTTTCGACAGAAAAACCTTTTCGTTCGCAGCGAATTGCCTCAAAAGCAGCTTGCCCGTGAACAACGCAAACCTGCATTTCGGGAACCTCGCGAAGGGCAAGCCTTCCGGCTTCAACGGTTGCAGCCCAAAGCATGTAAGCTCCGCATGAGTGCTTGATAAGCACCGCATCTTTATTGGAAAAAATAAGGGCGTCAACATTGCCGCGGCGGAAAGCCTCCTGAATATCAATTGTTAAAACACCCTGCTCTTTCAGCACATTAACAACTGTTACGACGTTTCTGCATCTTCTTCTTTTGCTCATTATGCGCGGATTCCTTCCGAGTTAAGTTTATTAAAGAGTATCGAAAACAATTCGGAGAACAAAAATATGAGAGCCGTGTCCTGATGCAGGTTTGTCCTGCGTTTGCCCGAAAATCAGGGACGGTCAGCCGGAGTTTTGTCGAACGTACCGTTCGTATCATTGAGCTGCGTCCTGTAGGCGTTTTTGGCACCGTCACTACCGTCTGCAATGTCTTTGTCGGTGTTTGAATCGTTGTTTCCGCGGTCAACTTTGCTGCTTCCGGGGCGGGGCAAACTGACCCTGTCGGATTTTTCGCAGACCGAACCTCCGCCGGCTTTTGCCGATGTGCCGCCGATTTCCGCCGATTCGGAGTTAAGGGCAACGACGGGGATTTCCCCGATTGCATCGTAGCCGGAGTCCGATATCTGCTCAAAAGGAATATCAACTGTCGGAGCTGTTCCGATGGGAGCAGCATAAACCGGTGCGGTTTCGGCAGGCGAATTGTCAATGTAAGGAACACTGACGACAGGCAGCGTACCGTCTTCGGACGGTTCGGAATCGCCCGAGCTGATAACGGAAGGTATCCACGGGGCAGGTGCGGCCACGACAGCAGCGGTTTTCCCGCTCGTGCCCGTTATCTGCCCGGAAAGCTGGTTAAAGAGCATTTCAGCGGTTGCCTGCTTAAACCCGAAGAAACGAACGCGCAGGCATGTGCCGCTTGTTATCTGCCAATAGTAAACAATATCCACGCCGTCGGAAAACGAACCGACCTGGCCGACAGAGAGCTGATACGGCGCGACATCAACAACTTCGCAATCGTAATAAAGGCGGTTGCCGTTTGCATCAAAACCTTCGGCAGAAATGCGCAGGGAATCGTTATCAACCTTTTTGTGCATTTCGGAAGGAAGATTCTGCGGGAACATGTTTGTGTTTTTTATCGCCTCATCGGCGACGGTTCCGGCGTTTTGAAAACTGTCATATCCGGACGGCAGGTTCATCGGATCGGAAAACGGTTCGGGTGTTGCCCCTGCATTCGGCGTGAGGCCTGCACTGACTTGCGGATCTTTTGCGCAATCGTTGATTTTTCCGATGGTGAGTGCAAAAACAAACAGGATCAAAAGAATGGCCGCGCCTGCTGCCGTCAACGCACGGATTCGGCGTATGCGCTGCATCTTGGACTTTCGGCTGCTCTCAACAGCGCGCAGACGAATCGATTCGAAATCAATCTCGGCCGTGCTTTCGTTTGCAGCCCAACGAAGAAGCTCGTCAATTGTGCGGGAACTGTCAAATTCCGTGCATGTGTCGGCGGAATGATTGGAATCCGCTGCTTCGAGATTCACCGTATTCGAACAGAAATAATCATTTTTCTTCCGCTTTTTTTCATCCGCTGCCTCCTCTCCGAGCATAACCGCAAGCCGCTTTCTTGCCTTCATAAGCCGCGATTTAACCGTTCCTTCGCTGATGCCCGTGCAAGCCGAAATTTCGCGAACGGTCATACCGGCGTAATAGTGCAGCAATATGATTTTGCGGCTCGTTTCGTCAAGTTTGTCGATCGCACTTCGAACTTTTGCCGCTTTTCGGCGCCTTTCAACTTCCTCATCGAGCGGGAGGGCTGAATCCTCGATATCCTCGCTTATCGGCGCATCAACCGGCGTTTCGTGTTTTGCACGGCGCAGATGATCAAGCGCGATGTTTGTGGACACGCGGTAAAGCCAGCTTTTCAACTGTCCGTCGTCAAGGCCGGCCAGCCTGCCGAGATTGGAAAGCACACGTTCAAAAGCAATTTGCGTAATATCTTCCGCCGTCTCCCTGTTTGGCACAACACGATATGCCGCCCAGAAGACAAGGCGTGAATAATCACTATATATGCTGTCGAAACTGCGGTCGGACAATTTTTGTCTCCATTCATATAACGCAATTCGCGCCGATTCGGTTGCGTTATCTTTCAAAAAAATTTCTGCTGCGGAAAAAATCCGAAGGATAATACTCGGAGAAGCGGAAAATAGCTGCTTCTCCGTTCACAATTTTAACACAATTCGCGCATCTTTGCAAACTGAATTTTTACTTTTGACAAAAGGCACGGGTACGGAAATGCAGCCGAAAAGGCCGAATGCTATTTGTCGGATCCCGACGCAGAGCTTTCAGGCTCCGAATCCGAAAACGCTTCGGGAGTGCCTCCGGGGGTGCTTTTTTCATAAAGCAAGGGGAAATATTTTTTATCGGTAATGCACATTGCGGCGGCACAGAGTATGAGAAAAATTCCCGCAATGCCGATAACGAGCCACGCGGAATCAAAGCCCGAGGTGTCCACAAGCTTGCCGATAAGCAGGTTGCCGACTCCGGAAAAAGCACCGGATGCAATGGATATTATCGAGTTCATCCTTCCCCAATGCGTTGAGGGAATGCGCCGCGTCACATAGGGCTGCACGCCGATGGTGTTGAATACTTCACCGATGGTGAAAACAGTCATTAAAACGAAATACAGCGGGATGATTCCCTGAACGAACCGATAGCAGAACAGCCCGACAACTATCAGCGTTTCGCCCAGAAGTATCTTTCGAACATCACGAATCCGCCCGAAAAGGTCGTTACAACGGGTGTTGCAAGGATTACAACGAGGGCGTTGACGCTTGTCATAACGCCGAATATTTCCGCGCCTTCCGCACCGTAAAGCGCACCCATGTTAAGCGGAAGGAGGTAGTTGAATTGAGCATACACAAACCCGCCGATTCCCGCAACAAGCAGATATATAAGTATCGTTTTTCTTTCGCGCAGAAGCGAAAAAACACTCACACCTTCACGCTTTTGTTCGTATGCGCTGATGTTCTTTTTCGGTATGCTGAGCGTTTTGACAAAGAAAAGAATCGGCAGCGTTGAAGAAAGCGTTGCAATGCCCGTGATAATGAACGCAAGCCACAGATAGTCTTTGAACAGAAAACCGCCGATTGTGGGCGCAAGCACAAGCCCGAGGTTCATTCCGAGATACTGAAGGCTGTATGCCTTTTCCCTGTCCTCTCCGTCGCTCAGATCGGCAATCAGTGCGTCGTATGACGGGCCCTCGATGGTTGCAAAAAACGCTTGCAACATAAAACAGTCCGATGCTGTATGCCGAAAGCGGAATCAGACCGCAGATGATATAACAAACAACCGTTACCAGATCGCAGATGACAATGACGTTTTGCGGTTGCGCTTGTCCGCAAGCCTGCCGCCGAGCAGAAGCATCGGAAACTGCAATATCGACATTGCAAACGAAATGCCCGCAATAAGAGTTGCATCATAGCCGAGTTTGTTTTCAAGAATCAAAGTCAGCAGCGGCCAGATAAGCGAGCCCATGCTTGTTACGATTCGTCCCCAGAAAAGGATATATATCTCCTTTCCGAGGTGTTTGTACTGTTCCAAAAACTTCAGTTTCATTTCTATGACCGACTCCGTGTTAATACTGCGAAAACCCGGGAACGGAAACCGCATTTGCGATATCTTATTTTCCGCAGTGCTTTTGTTTTTTTATTTGCCTGCCGCCGAGCAAACACCGACAGACCCCGTGCCGACGGAAAAAGCTTTGAAGCAGTTCCTGCCGAAAGCAGCCGTTTAAGCTAAATCCGAATCGGGTCGGGATTTCGTGAGGCAAGGAACGGACAGCCAAACGGCGGCAGCCGATCCTGAAAGGGACTCACGAACTGCCGGCAGGGACAGGGGTTCATCCTTGCTTTGTATATTTAGTTTTGAGGAAATATCTCGCAGAATAAAACAAAAATCGCAAAAATTCCTCCGGATTGATTATATCACTTGTGATGTTCGGTTTCAACAGAAAAAGAATGCGGAAAAAGGCAGCCGACACGCAAACCCTGCATGAAGGCTGCCTTACGAACGTTGAATTTGAATAAAGAAAGCCGATTGCAGCGCAGCAATTATGCAGCATTGCAATCATGCGGTGCCGCAATTATGCGGTGCCGCAGCTATGCGGCTGTTATAGGGGACTGAGAAGGGTCCTGAAGCTTTATTTCGGGTTTGCAAATCAAATTACCGTTCTCATCCGAAATTTCGAATGACACGGCAATTTCCCAAATTGCGGAAAGCTCGGTTTCAAGTGAAGCCGCATCAATTTCAATTTCAAAAAGCATACGATCATCACTTCGCAGAATTTTTGAAAAACTCACACATTCGACGGGCCGCCCGTTGATGAACAAACATTTTTCAAAGCTTGAAATGCTTATCGTCTTCCCGCTTTCGTTTTTGACGTAAACGAGGATAAGCGGATTTTTGTTTGCAAGATCAAAGTTCTCAATGGGTCCGGCAACCAACATGCAAACTCCGTTCTCATCATAATTGGCATACTGATTGGAAAAGTCAAAGTTTCCGACTCTGCCGGGAATCGCAACGGAAGCCGAACCGCGTGAAAGAATTTCGGCGTTTTCGTTTGTCAGCGTGATATCAAACTGCACATCCGCAATTCTGCCGATGCTGTATAAAAGCAGCTGTGCTTTTGTGAAAAGCGGAATGCTGATAACAGCATGTTTTTGCGGATGAATACGGAAGGCGGCATGATCGAATTCGTTAAAAACAACAAGGTTGTTGATTTTGATATAACCGATGTTCACCTCTGCGGGCTTGGCAGCGGCGTTTTCAAATTCAAGCAGCACACGGTATTTTTCGTTGACGGTGATGAGCGCGGATGAAACAAGGCTCAATCCGTTGGATTCAAAACCGGGAGAGTCATTGAAAGCGTTCAACTTATCATAATGAATGGCCTTAGCAATATCGCCTGCAATATAGCCGCTGTAATCATATGCGCCCGGTTCCCGCGGCTGTGCGGAAGCGGCGGACAGGTGGGTAAGCTCTGTAAAGTATTTTTCGCCCGAAGCGGCTGCAATGCGGAATTCAATGTCAATGGAGGAAATTTCCCGAATGCCGTACAGCATCATATCAAGAATCGGCATGTGCAGACTGAAATCTTCGGCTTTGCCCGCAGCAAATTTGTGCCTGAAGTCAACTTCAACAAGGCAGTCGTTCACATAAATCGAAATATCGGAAACAAGCAAGTCATCCGCCGATTTATTTTCCGCCGTAAGCTTCAGCACGGCAAAATCATCGATATAAACCAATTCGTTCGCCGAAATCGATATGCGATCATCATCGTGAAGAACCGCCCGGCTGACGGTCGCTGCCCTTGAAAAGGGTTTGGTCGAAAACTTTTTGTATTCGATCGCGGAATCCGTCGGAGTGGGCTGTGCGGTATCGGCCGCGCTCGGGAGCAGGGTCGGACTTTGCGACGGGATCGAATCCTCTCCCCCGTTTGCGCCGGGCGTGTCGCAGGCAAAAAAGCTCAGCAGCATAATGAGCGCAAGAAGAGCGGCGGCGGTTTTTTTGAACATGAGTGCTTCCTCCGTGAATTTGTTTGCAAAAAATCAATCGGCCTGAAGTGAATTGCCGACTTAAGCCTGCGGTGTGCAGCAGGGGTAAGCGGAACTCATTCGGAGCATTTCCGAAACCGATGTTGTATCGCGAGTCTATTATATCATTTAAGACGGGCAGACGCAAGTGAAGGAACATTTTCACGCCTTAACTTTTTAAAAAAACGATTAAAAGGTATTCGGACAAAGCAAACGGCGGAGCCGAGCCTTTCGGAAAGCGAAACATCGTGAACGCTCCCGATGCTTGACACGGACGCGGGCGGGTGGTACCATATCAGCGGCGCAGGCATACGGCAGGCGGAAAAAACGGAACGGAGAGGGCAAACAATGGCATACAAAAACTCACGGCAGAATGCGGCCGAAACAAAAACTTCATCCGAAAAAAACGAAAAGAAACTTAAAAAGCTTGTTTACGGGCTGCGCATCGGTGCGGCGGCATATTTACTGTTGGCATTATTCGGTGCTGCCGCCGTGAGCGCAAGCGGAGCAGCGGCATCAGCGGATTGGAACACGGTGAGCAGGCTGTCCGAAATCGTCGCTGCGGTTTTCTTCCTTATCTTCGGTGGTTCAATATTGGCAAACGCTTTCCGCAGGCGCAATTATATTTCCCCTGATTTGAAAAAACTTTTCGAACAGGGAAAGGTCACGGAAAAATATGTGCGCACAACGCCGAAAACAAACTTTGTCTGCCGCTGCGTATTCTCCGGAATTGTTATTGCTGCGGCATCGGTTCTGCTGATAACGGCGATCGTTCGGCTGTTTTGAATTGCAGAAGATTGCTGCGGAAAGCTCCCCAAAAAGGCAGCCGCTTATTCGGCTGTTTTTTGTTTTTCGGCGGCGTATTTTCGACACATAATATGTGCAGCCGTGCCCGTCTTACGTTATTGTAAGGCACGCTGAAAGCTGTTCGTAAGGTTTTTAATTTACAATAAGGGGTATCATCAGCAGCAAAGCGGACAGCGGGCGGAAACCCGCTGTCGGATCGGAGGCAAAAATGGAGTGTTTGAAGCTGGCGTGGCAAAGCGTTTGCGGAAAAAAGCGCAGCAGCGTTCTTATGAGCGTTATCCTGGCAATATCGTTTGCATTTGCGGTTATCACGCTGTCCGTTTCGGGAAGCATGATAAAAACAAACGATGTGTTCAGAAAAACGACCTACGGCGAGTGGCAGTTGATTCTGCCGGGCATCAATTCAAAGCTTAAGGGTGCAGCCGCAAACAGCGACTGGCTGGATGAACTCGGCGTCATGAATGTTTACGGAACAATCGGGGAGGACGGCATCGGCACAGTGGACGAAACGCTGAAAAAACTCGGCCATATTACGGTTAACGAAGGCAGATTTCCCGAAAGTGACGGCGAAATCGCGATGGAAGCGGATCTTTTGAGCAAACTCGGCATCGATTACACCCTTGGACAGGATGTCACGCTCTCCGTCAGCATTGCGGCGCGGGAAAACTCCGCATTGGGAACGTCGCACCCCGTCAACGTTGTCAGAACATATCAGCTTGTCGGCATTATTAAAGAATACACGGATGTTTGGACTTGGGCAACGAGGCCCGTTGGCGAACTTGATGGCACAAGTTCACGCGCCGAAAGCGGAATTTCCGCAACCCTTTGCAGCGCACTCCTGACGGAAAATGCGTGTGCAGAAATTGTGCGGCAGGCGCAATTGCAGGCGGAGGCCTTTAATAATGCAGAGAAGGAGCAGGGATCGGATCTGCGAATAAAGCTTTGCGATGCACCGACAAGCAATTTTTTCTGCACCGGGTTCGATACGGACAAAACAAACTTTATTGCAAGAGTGTATCAGACCGTGGGCAGCGTTCCGCTTGCATTCAATGCAACAAAGTTTGCGCAGCAGGAGACTCAAACATACAATGTTTTCTTTACGGCATTGATTTTTGCCGTCACGCTGCTTGCGGTTGTCTGCGTCAACATAATGCAGATGCAGAAACAGATAAGGCAGATTGCGCTTTTCCGCAGCATCGGCGTAACAAAACGGCAGCTCCGGCAAATGCAGATTTTTGAGATGCTGTTCATCTGCATTCCGTCGGTTGCCCTCGGCATTTTATTCGGCGCGGGCGGCACATGGCTGCTGCTTCGCACGGCGCTGTTCAAAAACGGCGCGGAAATTCTTGTTGATATCCCTTTCAAACAAGTGGGGCTCGCCGTGCTTTGCTGGCTGTTCGGAATCATTCTGATGCGGCTGATCGTTTTCCAAACCGCTCTGCATCAGCCGCTGACGGGCAGGCTGCATGTTGCACGGAAAAAAGCGCGCCGCATTGCGGCGGCAAAGCGTGTGCTGACCGTTGCGCTCGCTTCCCTGTTCTGTGCGGCAGTGTTTTTCATGGCGGTGGAATCCGCATCGCCTTTGAGCAATAAACATGAAACGGAACGGTTCCCCGCATATCAAATCTATTGCAGCAGCGATTTTGACTACGAAAACGATGTGATGCATGAACACCTGATTCCCGAAAAGGCAGTTGAGCAGATGCGCACAATTCAAGGCATGGTGCGGGTCGATCCGTACATACTTATGAAAGTTGAGCTGAATTATGCGGGTTCGGAATCCTCCCCTGCGTTTGCCGCTTCGCGGGCGTCGGACAAAGCGGAGCTTCGCGACGGATACTATTATGTGCCGTATGATGACGGCATACACTCAAATCTGTATGCATACCCCGAATTCATAACGGACAGGCTTCTTGCACGCGATGATGTTGAACTTGACCTTTCCGCATTCGACAGGCAGGCTTATGAGCGGGGTGAACAGGTTCTGCTTTTTGCGGTGCGCGGTTCGGACGGAAATATCATGATTAACTATGGAATGTATGACGATGAACTGCGCGAAACATACGGGGATATTGACAGCATCGGAATAAAGCCGGGCGACAAAATTGAACTTTCGTTTTACGGAGCGGCGCAAAAAAACTATATAGGGGACGAAAGCGAACATTCGCTCAAAACTTTTTCCTATACGGTCGGCGGAATCGTTTATTGTTCCGATATTTCAACATCCGTTACCGAAATTGAGGCCTACGGAGCAAGAACTTTCAACGTTGCCGCTTCAACCGCATTGATTAAAAATGCCGTTGCGGAGCTGACGGATGAATTCCGAGATTACATCGTTGACGGCAGTTATGTAATGAACGGGGATTTTGCTTACACGGGCGCATTTTGCTATGCGGATATCCGCTCCGGATACGCTGCAACGGACTATGTGCTTGCGAAAAAGGCGGCGGACCTCGGAGTGCGAATGTCCAACCGCCGCGAGTCGCTTGCGGCGAATCTGCAAACAAGCATTCAGCAGATAACGCTGATTCTGTCCGTCGGCGGATGCATTGCGGTCATAATGCTGATGCTGCTTATGAACGCGCTCACGCTGGAGGCAAGGGAGCAAATGCGAAGCGTCGGAATACTGCGCGCAATCGGCATGTCGAGCAGGCAGGCAGTCGGAAAATTTGCAGGCACGGCATTAATAAACGGCTTAATTGCCGCAGCGGTGGGCTGGGTCGTGTATGCGGGCTATGCAGTGCTTTCGGCGCGGAGGCTCGTGCAGCAATTCCCGGAAGCGTATAACAGCCTGAATTCCGCACTTGCGTCAAAACTGTACGGACTGCAGCGGTTCGGTGCAACCGTTTGGACAATGCTCGGGCTGAGCTTTGCCTGCGCCGCCGTTATCGTGCTGATAAGCCTTGCGGCAAAGGGAAGACTGCTTTGCGGAAGTCCGATTGAAAAACTGAACGAAAACAGAGATTGATTTCGGTTTGGTTCCGCTGTGTTCGGAGCAGCGAAATGCGGACGGAAGCGCGAACGACAAACGGACAAACATAAACCCGCTCCCGGGGACAGCTAACCTCGGGAACGGGTTTTTGCGTTGAAAAAATTTGTTCGGAATGTCAGGCGCAATTATTTCGCATATTCCGTTGCACGGGTTTCGCGAATAACATTGACCTTGATCTGTCCGGGATATTCAAGCTCGGATTCAATGCGCTTGACGATGTCTTTTGCGATAACAACAATATCCGTATCCGAAACGGTATCGGACTTGACCATGATGCGGACTTCGCGGCCCGCCTGAATCGCAAAGCTCTTGTCAACGCCGTCAAAGGAATTGGCAATTTCCTCAAGCTTTTCAAGACGCTTGATGTAATTTTCAAGGGTTTCACGCCTTGCGCCCGGCCTTGCTGCGGAAATTGCATCCGCCGCCTGAACGAGAACGGCCTCAACCGTTCCGGGTTCAACATCGCCGTGGTGTGCAAGAATGCAGTGAACAACTTGGTTGTTTTCGCGATATTTCTTTGCAAGATCCGCGCCGATTTGGTTATGCGTGCCTTCAACCTCGTGGTCAACCGCTTTGCCGATGTCGTGCAGCAGACCTGCACGCTTCGCAAGCTGAACGTTAACGCCGAGTTCCGTTGCCATAAGTCCGGCAAGGTGCGAAACTTCGATTGAATGCTTGAGAACATTCTGACCGTAGCTGGTGCGGTAGCGCAATCTGCCGAGCAAACGAACAAGCTCATGGTGCAAACCGTGAACGCCGGATTCGAAAACGGCCTGTTCGCCCGCTTCGCGGATTTGGGTTTCGACTTCTTTGCGCGCCTTTTCGACCATTTCCTCGATCCGTGCGGGATGAATGCGCCCGTCAAGGATGAGCTTTTCGAGTGCAATTCGCGCAACTTCGCGGCGCATGGGGTCAAAGCCGGAAAGGATGACCGCTTCGGGCGTGTCGTCAATGATGAGATCAACGCCGGTTGCGGTTTCGAGTGTGCGGATGTTGCGTCCTTCCCTGCCGATGATGCGGCCTTTCATTTCGTCGTTGGGCAGAGCCACAACGGAAACGGTGGATTCCGCAACATGATCCGCTGCGCAGCGCTGAATCGCCATTGAAATGATGTTCACGGCGCGCCTGTCGGCTTCGGCCTTTGCTTTGGATTCAATGTCGCGAATGATGAGCGCAGCCTCGTGCCTTGCTTCTTTTTCAACGTTGTTGAGAAGCACGTCCTTCGCCTCGTCCTGCGTCATGCCCGCAACGCGCTCAAGTTCCTGCTGCTGTGCATCATAAAGCTTGCTGACGGAAGCTTCTTTTGCATCGATCGCCTTGATGCGCTTTGCAAGCTGCTGCTCGCGCTGCTCAAGGGTATCCTGCTTTTTGTCGAAACTTTCCTCCTTTTGCTGAAGTCTGCGCTCCGCGCGCTGCAATTCGCTCCGCCTTTCTTTGCTTTCCCTCTCATTCTCGGTCTTAAGGCGGTAGACTTCTTCTTTCGCTTCGAGAATGGTCTCTTTTTTCAGTGTTTCGGCGCGCTTCTGTGCGTCGGTGATCATTTTTTTGACCATCTCGTCCGCCTTGGCGACCTTGGATTCTGCACTGTTCTTGTCATATATATTTTTACGAATACTCCGCCGCCTGCGCCGAAAATGGCAGCAGCGACCGGAAGAATTATATATAAAGCATCAAAAGCCACAGAATTTCACCTCCGATTTATGTTAATGTGTCGCAGCGGTGCCGAGAATACGGCATATAGACACTCCATCCTATTATACAAGTGCATTAAACCGATGTCAAGTGTACAAAAACGCGTACAGCATAAAAACGAAATAATATCCGGTATATCCGTTCCGCAAACGGCAGTTACGTCTTCATCGTGATTCCGCGCAGTATCGCCGTCACAGCAGGAATAGCACTGCAACAACAGTTGCCGCGGCTGAGCCAAATTCAACATCAGATTTGAAGCATATGCTCGCTGAATACAAATGCATCCCCTCCCCCATTAACAGAACAGCGGGATTTCTTCCTGACCTCGTCCCTGCGGGCAACTGCGGGGGCGAGGTTTTTGTTGAAGGGTGTTGCAAATCATGCAAAAAAAAGATAGAATAAGTGCAGAATCACGGGGAGGGTTCAAAATCAGATGACAAACGGAAAAACAAAGAATGCAAAACGCGGATTTATCGAACTTCTTGTTGCTGCAATCATTCTTGCCGCAGCGGTTCTGTGCGGCTTTGTTCGGCCTGCGGCGGCGAGTGCCGAGGCACTCAGGATAAACACGGAGACGGTGCTTTTTTATGCGGACACGGCAGCGGCGGCGGCGGGCGAATCGGCAGACATCAATCTTTGCATTGAAGGTGAAGACTATCTTGCACATGCGCTTGCAGTCACGGTTTGGTATGATACGGAGGCGCTGGAGTTGAATTCCGTGACCCGCGGCAGCGCGATAGATTGGGAAAACACGCTTAACCATTTGGACACATCCTTGCCAGGCAGGATCAGCCTCGGCGTGCTGTACCCGGGCAATGAAGGCATGACGCAGGCAAACAACGGCATTATTCACACAATGAATTTTACCGTGATTGCAGGCGCTGCGGAGGATTCCGAAATTCGCGTTGAAGTTAAGAAATTTAATTATATGATGACCGACGACGATCAATATCCCGTGCCGACGCAGACGCAAAGCGGGTGGATTTTCGTTGACGGCGGCGAATCGGGTGTTCCCGGCGATGCGGACGGGGACGGCGTTGTGACGGCGGCGGATGCGCTGCTCGTGATGCGGTGCGCACTCGGAACGGCTGAGCTTTCGCCCGAAACTGCCGCGCTCTGCGATACGGACGGGGACGGAAACGTCACGCTTTCGGACGCCGTGCTGATACTCCGTGCCGCGCTCGGATTGGGCTGAGAATTCGAATTTGAACAAAACGGATAAAATGCGAAAAAGCTCCGCACGGCCGAAATACCTGCTGCGGAGCTTTTGTAATTGAAAATTTAACTGCGGGACTTTAACCGGAGCGTCAGCCGGCATGTTTTCGGTATGCACGGCATAAAGCGCGGGTTGCTTTTGAATTATTCATCCTCGGAATAGGGCTCGTCCTCGCTGACGGGAGCGGTTTCGTCATGGGATGTTTCGATAAGGTCGCGGAGCTTCTTTTCGATTTCTTTGCAAAGCTCGGGGTTGTCGCGCAGGAAATTGCGTGCGTTTTCCCTGCCCTGTCCGATGCGGATATCGCCGTAGGAGAACCATGCGCCGGTCTTTGTGATGATTTTGTTTGCAACGCCCATATCGAGAATGGAACCTTCCTTAGAAACACCTTCACCGTAGATAATGTCGAACTCGGCAACGCGGAAAGGCGGCGCAACCTTGTTTTTAACGACTTTGATGCGCGTGCGGTTTCCGACGGGCGAATTGCCCTGTTTCAGCGTGTCGATTTTGCGGACGTCCAAACGGATGGAGGCAAAGAACTTCAGCGCCTTGCCGCCGGTGGTGGTTTCGGGATTGCCGAACATAACACCGACTTTTTCGCGGAGCTGATTGATAAAAATAACACAGGTGCGGGATTTTCCGACAACGCCGGCAAGCTTGCGCAATGCCTGGCTCATGAGTCTTGCCTGCAGGCCGACGTGAGAATCGCCCATGTCGCCTTCAAGCTCGGCTTTGGGAACGAGAGCCGCAACGGAGTCAACAACGATAACGTCGATCGCGCCGCTGCGAACGAGTGCATCCGCAATGTCAAGTGCCTGTTCGCCGTTGTCCGGCTGGGAAACATAGAGTTTGTCCATGCTGATGCCAAGCTTTTCGGCATAAACGGGGTCAAGCGCATGTTCGGCATCGATAAAAACGCACATACCTCCCATTTTTTGCGCTTCGGCAATGATATGCAGCGCAATGGTGGTTTTGCCGGAGGATTCCGGCCCGTATATTTCAACTATTCTTCCGCGCGGAACGCCGCCGACGCCGAGAGCTGCGTCAAGCTCAATGCAGCCCGTCGGAATGACGGAAACCTGAATCCTTGAGGCGGCATCTCCCATCAGCATAATTGCACCCTTGCCGTATTGCTTTTCGATTTGACCGAGTGCCATTTCAAGTGCTTTATCTTTTTGCATGTTCTGTTCCCTTTCCGGTTCGGACGGAATTGCGCAGTAAAAGCCGAAAATCGCCCCAACCTCCCGATATTATTCGTAAAACGACCCTGAAACAAGGGTTTGCTGTGCCTATATTATAACATAAACGCAGCACGTTTTGCACCGCAAAAGGGCAAAAGGCGGAAATTTGCACAGCTTTAAAAATATATTGACTTTCGGACATAATTTGTGTTGACAAATGCATCGGAAAGCATTATAATATCTCTCGCAGTGAAAAATGCGGTTGTGGCGGAATAGGCAGACGCGTACGTTTGAGGGGCGTATGGGAGACCGTATGGGTTCAAGTCCCATCAACCGCACCATGTAAGAGACATTCCGAAGGGATGTCTCTTATTTAATAATGCCGTACGGGACTTGAAGCCGGGGGAACAAAACGGTCCGGTGGAGCGTTTTGCCCGGCCGGGAAGCGAAAGCAGTCCGAACGCGCAGCACGGAGTGCAAGCAAAGGACGATTTGAGCGGAGAGTCCCTCAACCGCACCAAACGAAAGCATCCCGGCAGGGGTGCTTTTTGTTTGGTTATGTCATGCGAGGCTTGAATTTTCAGCGGAACAACCGTCGGTTTTGTTTTGCACGATTCGGATGAGACTTTTTCGGCCAGAAAATGAGCCGTGGCGGAAAACGCAATTCAAAATAAGGAGAAGCATATGAAAAAATTCAGAACAACAGTTTCGGTAATTATCATGATACTTGCCGGAATTGCAGGCTTTTTTGCAGGTTCGGCTGTTACGGACGGAATGGGCGGCGCAATACTTTTTTCAATGATTGCGGGCATAGGCTGCATAGTTTATGCAGCGGACAACCGCGACTGCTGACCGTTAGGAGAGTTAGAAGGTATTATTGATATGGATATTTGGGAAAAACTGTACCTTAAAGCAAAGGAACAATATCATCCGGAGGATGTTACGCCGTTTGTGTATGCGCATCATGTTGTTTGCGCACTTGAAAGCGAAAACGGGGAGATCTTCACGGGATTCTGCATTGAAAGCTGCAGCGGTGTGATGAACCTTTGTGCGGAGCGTGTTGCCGCATTGAATATGTTTGTGAACAGCGGGCAGACTGTTGTGAAACGCATGATCGCGTTCCGTGATGCACCGCCCTGCGGCGGCGGAAGCGGAATGCCCTGCGGTGCGTGCCGCGAGTTTTTCATGCAGCTGTCCCCGCGCAACAAAGATGCGGAAATTCTTGTTAACTACGAAACGCGTGAGACGATTACTTTGAATGAGCTGATGCCGAAATGGTGGGGCGATGAAAGGTATGCGGAGCAAATGTCGAACAGCGAATCCGAAACTTAAATAACGTTCGGCTGAAGAATGCGGAATCCGCTGCGTTTGAGCAAAAAAATTAAAAATAAAGAATGAATCCTTCCCCGTCGGGAAAGACTGAAAAAGGGATAATTTTCTTAAAAAGATGATATCTGCTTTTTTTAACGGGCGTTGATGTTGAATTGATACAACGTTGCGGCAGGCGGCATATAATCAATGCGAAAAAGGAAATGCAGAGAAAAGCCCGGGCAGCGTATGTTCGACGAAAAAGCCCGAAAGAAAAAGGATGAACCGGCGGGAGGAGAACATGAAAAACAACGAGGCGGATGATGCCCGCAAAAACGAAACTTACAAAAACAAGATTCTGACCGTGCCGAATGTGCTTTCCGCATTCCGGCTTTTGCTTGTTCCTGCACTTGCGTGGCTGTATCTTGTTCGGAAGGATTATTCCGCAACGGCATGGGTGCTGCTGCTTTCGGGCGCAACGGATATTGCGGACGGCTTTATTGCGCGGAGATTCGGAATGGGGAGTGACCTCGGCAAGGCGCTCGATCCGATTGCGGATAAGCTGACACAAATTGTGATGCTTGCCTGCCTGTTGACGCGCTTCGGCAACCTGCTGTTCCCCTGCGTTCTGCTTATCGTGAAGGAAATCGTCACCGGCTGCATGGGCATTGCCGTAATTCGCCGCACGGGAAAGGTTCTTGCGGCGGAATGGCACGGCAAGCTGACGACGTTTCTTTTGTACACGCTGATGCTTCTACATGTTGTGTTCTATAATATTGCGCCCGCGCTGTCGGACACGCTGATAATCATCTGCACGGCGATGATGTGCTTTTCGTTCCTGCTGTATATGATGCGGAATATCCGTGCGCTTAAGAGCGTGGGTAAAAAAACCGAAAAAAAGCCGGAAAGAACCGTGCAGGCGTTTGAACGGTGAGCGCACCGAAGCCGATAAAAACGAAAAAAAAAAATCCGAAAAACAATGCTGCCGATGCGGCACGGCTTTTCGGATTTTTGTTCATTGTTAAAATGATAAATTGCTTCGGGCTTTGCGCATATCCTTCACACAAAGGATGGTTGAAGCGGAGAAGGCGGGTTCGGTCAGTTCAAACCGTCGGAAGCTGCCTCGGGACTGTCTTCGAAATTTCTGTTATGCAGAATTTGGGACAGCAGCTCATCCGAAAACTTCTTTGCAGCCTGTTCAACAATGATGCTGCCGGAGTAGGAGGGCGCGCAGGGGCTTACCGTCATGGATGCACCGGGGACACTGTCAAAATCAATGATCACACCGCAATACGAACCGGAAATTTCAAGGTTTGAGAACATTTCATCGTTGAAGAGCTTTGCAAGGTCATTCGGCATAACATCTTCAATTCCAATGGTGAAACGCCTGCTGTCGGCATTGCCGTCGGGGAACAGCTCTTTGATTTTTTCCCCGAGAGCAAGTGTCTGTTCCTTTGAAAAGATTATGATGTCATAATCTTTGGCTTTTGCGGCTTCAAGGAACTTTTCGGGAGAAGCACTGCGGTCGCGCAGAATCTCATACTTGCCGAGAGCTATATCGGTTCGGCTGCGGTTCGCAAACGTTTCGGCGGTGTTCAGCGAATACCAAAGCACGCCCACTGCCGCAATAAGCAGTGCAATAACGAGCGACATCGCGATAATTGTGATTTTTGTACTTTTTTTCATCTTAGACCTCTTTCGTAATTTACATTTTGGGAACATCGGGATAGGTTGAATTAATTACCGAATTAAATAAAACAAGGAGCTCTCCTTTCCGATATACCATATAACAAGCGCAACTTCTACGGAATGCAAATCAAGACCTTTTGACGAAAGTTAAGATCGCACTCATTTTTGGGATCGCTTATCATACAAAAATAATTTTACCATGATTTACACTGTGCGTCAACATCAAAAAATAATATAATTAAAAAGCACTGCGAAATTGAACCGACTGCGGTTTGAACACGGAAAACGGGATTAAAAAACGTTCTTAAAAGAAAAGCCGATTTAGAGTCGGTCATGGATAAAAAGACAATTAATTGAAGCTTTTTTCATGAAAGAAAGTATTCGGAATATTTTCGAACAAAATCAGCCCGCGAAAAAATCGGGGCTGATTTAAAAGCATTAATCATGTTGAGATGCGGCGAACGCTCACCTGTTTTTGAAAAGATCCTTGGCTCCGACGGTGTAGTCGATTCCGGACCAGACCGTCAGCGCAGCGGCGGCGCAGATAAGCACGAAATCCACGGGAATGCCTATTGCCGTGAACACGGGTCCGCAAAGCAGGGTAATAAGGATTGCGGCAAATTGCAGCGTTGTTTTCGCCTTGCCGATGGCTTTTGCGGCAATAACAATGCCCTTGCCTGCGGCAAGCTGGCGGATGCCGCTGACGAAGATTTCCCGCGCAATGATGATGAATGTGAACACCGGCATCAGGAAATTGCCGAAGCTCATGACTTCAAATCGGCAGAGCATGATGAGTGCGGCGGAGGTGAGCAGCTTGTCCGCCGTCGGATCCATCAGTTTGCCGAAGTCGGTAACAAGGCCGCGTGCGCGCGCAATGCGCCCGTCCAGCGTGTCCGTAACATAGGCAAGCAGAAAAACCACTGCTGCAAGAACGTATTTGAGCAGCAGCGGAACGCCGTTCAGTGTGCCGATAAGCCAGCTTTCGGGAAGATAGAAGCATGCGATAAAGAGCGGTATCATAAGCATGCGAAGCATTGTAAGCTTGTTTGGAAGGTTCATTTTTGTTTCTCCGTAACAGTTTTAAGGGGTGGTGCCGACTTACCGTATAACCGTTTTAAGGGGCGGCGCCGACTCCCTGCATAACAGTATTTAAGGGGCGGTGCCGGCTTACCGTATAACCGTTTTAAGGGGCGGCACCAATTCACCGCAGAGGTCATAATAATCCGCGCCGGTGATTTTGATGCTGACATAACTTCCGGCGGGAACGGGGTTTCCGCAATGCGGAACCTTGATGATTCCGTCAACATCGGCTGCTTCGGCGTAGGAACGGCAGAAAAGGAATTCCTCGTCCGCGCCGTCAACAAGGGCTTCAACAACGGTGCCGATTCTTGCGCGGTTCAGCTCAAGGGAAATCTTCATCTGCTGACGCATGAGCCTGTCAAGCCGCTGCTCGGCGGTTTCCGCATCGACTGCGTTCGGCATGGAGGCGGCAGGTGTGCCGTCCTCGGCGGAATAGGTGAATGCGCCCACCCTGTCGAAAGGATGTTCCGCCATGAAATGCATAAGCTCGTCAAAATCCGCTTCGGTTTCGCCGGGGAAGCCGAGCATGACCGTTGTGCGGAGAATGAACCCGGGAGCACTGCGGCGGATATAGTCCGTGATTTCGCGGATGTGTTCCGCGCTGCCGTGGCGGTTCATGTCGCGCAGCATATGTGCCGAGATATGCTGAATCGGAATGTCGATATAATTGCAGATTTTCGGGTTGCGGTACATTGCGTCAACAAGTTCTTCCGTGACGGTGTTGGGATAGGCATAAAGCACGCGAACCCAATGCAGCCCCTCAATTTCGGTCAGTTTTTCAAGCAGTTCACGCAGCATGGGCTTTCCGTAAAGGTCAATGCCGTATGCCGAAGTGTCCTGCGCAATAACGGTCAGCTCCGTGACCCCGCTTTTTGCAAGCTGTTCAGCCTCGGCAAGAAGGGTCTCCATGGGGGTGCTGACTCTGCCGCCGCGAATCAGCGGGATCGCGCAATAAGTGCAGCGATTGTCGCAGCCGTCCGCAATGCGCAGATATGCGCGATATGACGGGGTCGTGAGCAGTCGCTTCGGGATGCCGCAGCACGCCGCGGCATTCGCATTTTCGGGCGCGGGTTCAACTCCGCAGATTTCCGCAAGCCGCTCCGCAAGAGCGGGATAGTTTTTTACGCCGTTGAAAACGTCAACCTCGGGCAGTTCCCGCGCAAGCTCATCACCGTAACGCTGGCTCAAACAACCCGTGACAACAAGCAGTTTGCAGCTGCCTGCGGTTTTATATTGCGCCATATCGAGAATCGTATCTATGGAATCCGTCTTTGCGCTTTCGATAAAGCCGCAGGTGTTAACGATAATGATTTCCGCCTGCGCGGCATCGTTCACGATATCGAACCCGCGTGACTTAAGTTCGCCCAACAGAATTTCGGAATCCACGGCATTTTTGCTGCATCCGAGGGAGACGAGACCGACACGGGGGCATTTTGAATATAATTTGTCGCTGTTCACTTAATCAGTATCCTTTCCGCTCCCGGGGGAGCCGCTTTGCAGATTTCCGCCGAATATGCGGTTGTATTCGGCTGCATCAATGAGCACCTTTCGGGGCTTTGCACCGTCCGGCTCGCTCACGAATTTGTTTTGTTCCATGATGTCAACAAGCCTTGCCGCACGCGCATAGCCGACGCGCAGTCGGCGCTGAATCATTGAAATGGAGGCCGTGCCGCTTTCAACAACGAGACGCACCGCATCGGGAAGCAAATCGTCATCCTGTTTGCCGTTGCCTTGGCCGAGCCCTCCCCCGCCGCCGGTGATTTCGCTTAACACGCTTTCGTCATATGACGGAGCAGTCACCTGATTCTGAAGGAAAAAGTCGCGAATCGCTTCAACTTCTTCATCCGACACAAACGCACCCTGTGCACGTGTGGGCTTGCTTGCGCCGTTCGCATGGAAAAGCATATCGCCCTTGCCGAGCAGCTTTTCCGCACCGCTTGCGTCCATAATAACGCGGGAATCCGTGCCGTTTGAAACGGCAAACGCAATTCGCGAGGGAATGTTGGCTTTTATAAGGCCTGTTATAACATCAACGGACGGCCGCTGAGTTGCAACGATAAGGTGAATGCCGCAGGCTCTGCCGAGCTGCGCAATGCGGCAGATGGATTCTTCAACATCCTTTGAAGCAACCATCATAAGGTCGGCAAGTTCATCGATTATGATAACAAGGCGCGGCCATTTATCCTCCTCACGCTCCTGCATGGCATTATAGCGGTAGATGTCGCGGGCGTTGACTTTTCCCATCTTGCCGTAACGCTGCTCCATTTCCGTAACCGCCCAGCGCAGTGCGCCCGCCGCTTTTTTCGGTTCGGTAACAACGGGACAGAACAGGTGCGGAAGCGCGGAGAAGATGGACAGCTCAACGACTTTCGGGTCGATGAGGATCATTCGAACATCCTTAGGTGCGGATTTGAAGATCAAGCTCAATATGATGCAGTTGATGCACACGGATTTACCGGAGCCCGTTTGACCCGCAATCAGCATATGCGGCATTTTTTCAAGATCCGCAAGCACGACTTTGCCCGCAATATCCTTGCCCAAGCCCATTGTGAGCGGGGATTTTGCAGTGTTGAATTCACGCGTTTCAAGCACATCGCGGAGGTACACGGGTGCGGTATCCTTGTTCGGAATTTCAATGCCGATTGCTGATTTTCCGGGTATCGGCGCTTCGATGCGGACACGCGGAGCCGCAAGCGCAAGTGCAATATCGTTGCTCAGGGTCGTGATGCGGTTCACGCGGATTCCCTGTGCGGGCTGGAGCTCGAACCTTGTTATCACCGGGCCGACACTGATATTTACAATTCGTGCGGAAATATTAAAGCTGTTGAGCGTTTCGATAAGCACCTTTGCCTTCTCGGTCGGCGATTCTGATGCAACCGCTGCCGCAGGGTCGGGCAGGCGCAGAAGGCTGTACGGCGGCCGTTGGTATTCGATCACGGCGGCGGGAACGACGGAGGAGACGGTGTTTTCCGAGGGACTGCCGCCTTGCGAAGAATCATTGCTGCCGACGGGTGTTGATTTGCGTTCTGCGGAAAAGCCGCTTTGCGCCGTTTCGGACTGTTCCGTGATGCTTTGCGGCGGAATGTCTTCCATGCGTGTCACCGGAATGCCGCGCAGGAAGTCATCATCGGCTTCGGTTGAATCTCCGGCGGCGGGGCTGTCAAACGGCTCTTCCGACGCGGAAACAGCCGAATTGGAAGACTCGTTGGAATAATCCGGCTCGAAAGGCATGTTGTCATCCGCTGTCGGAGGAGCAAAGCCCTCTTCATCGCGTTCAACATCGGCATAGGAAAGGTTCATCGGAATGTCAATGTGTTCATCGCCGTAGGAAGGGAAATCCTCCCGAGACCCGTTGTCAACATCAACATCGGAGGGAACAAAATCGCTTGTTTTCAGTTCACGTTTTCCGCTGCGCCTGTGCTTCTGAGGTTTTGTTGTTTTGAGCGGCCCCGAAACGGGGAAAAACTCAAGTTCATCATTGTTTTTTGCGGTGCCGAAAGGCCTGTGCTTCTGCGGGGTGCGCCGTGCGGTGAAATCGGATGTGCCGGCGGATTCATCGGCAATATCCGCCGCATTCCCGTTTTCGGAACGTGCGGACATCTCCGCTTCCTGCCTTTTGCGGGCTTTGCTGCGTTTTGCAAGGGAGGAAACCTGTTCGCCGCTTTCCGCCCCGTAATCGCTGTCCCCCGCCGTGAGCGGTTTTCCGGAATGAACAAGGAATCCGTCCTCGTCAAACTGCGGCTCGTTGGAGGAGCTTTGTTTTTTGCGCCCTCTCTCGGGTTTTGTGTCGTCAAGTTTTTCGTTGTAAAGCTCGGTTTGTCGGCGGGCACGCGAAACGGCATGAGCCTCCGCAACGCTTTCGGCAAGCTTTTTGCCCGTTTTTCGGAGGGAAAGCCCTGTGATAACAAGCAGCATGATAATATCAATGCCCGCCAGTGCAACACATCCGCCCGTGACGCCGAACAACTTTGCAAAAAGGTATGCAAGGCTTCCGCCGAAAAAACCTCCGCCGCTGCGCAGGCTGCCTTCGGACCATGCATGGGAAACAGTCTCTCCGAAGCTCATGGCGGGAATCGATTTTGCATATTCGGCAAGGTGAATGAACGAAAGCAGCGCGAATGCGGCAGCGGCTGCGCAAACGATCGTGCCCGTGCGGGAATTGTCCTTTCGAATTGCGATAACACAAACTCCGAGTGCCGCACAAAGCACGGGCACTGCATACATTCCGATGCCGAAAATGCCGAAAAGCAGAGGCACAATTGCCGCAATGACCCCTTTGGGACGAACGGGGGGGCATAGCAGAATATGCCGAGTATGATGCCGACAAGTATAAGCACGACCCCGATTATCTCGCGCTTGGTATCGGCCGAATCGGCGGATTTGCCGCTTTGCTTTTTTCCGTTTCGTGAAGCGGAAGCGGGCCGCTGTTCGCTGCGCCCTGCGGAGCCCCGTCCGGAGCGTCTCTTTGCGCCGTTTGAACCTGTTGCTGCCATTTATTTGAACCCTTTCAGAGTGATATGTGCATTTGAATGCCTGCGGTTTGAACCGGTATTCTATTATAACGCATTTCGCCGCCGAATTAAAGAGCCGTTTTCTTTAAAAAAGCCGTGATTGAGAAAAGTCTGAGTCAGGCTCGGGAAACGAAGCTGTATTTCCCGGGAAATAAAACTTATTCGTGGAACCGTAATCAAAAAACAGGGGCCGCCCGCATGTCTGCGGGCAGTCCCTGTCGGTAGGTTAAGTTCGATTCAACCGAGCTGATTCGGTCGAGTCAAGGTTATGCGGTCATTGCCATGCGGAGGATCGTTACGGCATCGGTGATGGTAACATTGCCGTCGCCGTCAACATCGGCTGCATTCACATTGATGTTTGTAACGGTGCCCATTGCATAGCGCATTGCAAGCAGTGCATCGCTTACGGTAACGGTGCCGTCGCCGTCGGAATCGCCGGGGATCGCATTGGAATGATATTCAACATCGTCAAGATATGCGCAGTCATCGTTGCGGTTGACGCTGCCGTCCTTGGTGTATTTCCACTCAAAGTTGTAGGTGCCGGAGGTTGCTGCGGTGTAGGTGTATTCCTCCCATGCAAGGCTGCCGGACTTTGAGAATACCTGAGTGTTGTTTGCGGTGAAGATGAACTTGTCGTAGTTCTGTTCACTGCTGACCTTGTAGCGGAAGGTGAGGGTTTCGCCCGTGCTCATGGTAAGACTGAGAGAGATTGCGGAGGTGCTGCTGTTCACGCCCTCGTTGCTGCTCTTTGCATAATCATCGAGAACCGCCCAGGGATAGCTGCCCGTGCTGGTGAAGTTCAGCTCGCCGCCGGGAACGTTGAGTGCGGATTCGAGGGTGTAGAGCAGGTTAACTTCCTTGACCCATGCGCAGTCGCTGCCCGCTGCACCGCTGCCGTCCTTAACATAGCGGAAAGCAAAGGTGTGGTCGCCGCTTTCTTCGATGAGGTAATCGTACTGAGTCCAATCCGATGCGGTTGAAACTTCAAGAACAACATTTCCGTCAACAACAAACTGGAACTTATCGCCTGCGCCGCCGTCGAACTTGTAGTTGAAGCGGAAGGTAAGTCCGGAATTGATGTTTGCGGAGGTGCTGATTTCGGAGGTGCTGTTGTTCACGCCCGCATTGCCGCTCTTTGCAGCATTGCCGTCAACGGTCCAGGGATAGTTGTTGCCCTCGAACAGGAAGTTGCCGTTGCCGGTGTTGATAACGGAGCTGAGAGTTTCCTCAAGCACAACGTTGCGGATGTAGGCCTTGTCGTCGCCTGCCGCGCCGCTTGCATCCTTGCTGAATTCCCAAGTGAGAAGCACATCGCCGTGGGTGGGAATGTAGCAGGTGTAGGTCTGCCAGTTTTGGCTTCCGCTTGCGGAGAACAGTTCTTCGCCGTTTGCAAGGAAACGGAGATAGTCGTGGTTCTGTTCGCTGCTGACTTTGTATTCAAAGCTGATGCGCTGATATGAACCGAGGGTTGCTTTTGCGCTGAGGACGGAAGTGCTGTTGTTCACGCCCGCATTGCCGCTGAATGCGCAGTTTGCATCCGCATTCCAAGGATATTCGCTTGCGGAAGTGAAGTGCAGGAAGCTGCCTTCGCCGTTGATGATGTTGTCGAACTTAAGCAGGTCGGTAACGTTCAGAATACCGGTGCCGCCGCCTTCGATGCCGACATCGATGGCAGCACCCTTGAGAGTGTTGATAACTTCGAATGCGCCCATGTCGGGGTTGAAGGTTTTAAGAAGTGCGCATGCTGCCGCAACGTGCGGAGTCGCCATGCTGGTGCCGTCCATTTCGGTGTAGCCGCCGCCCATACGGACGCTGCGGATGCCGACACCGGGAGCGGTAATGTCAACGATTTCGCCCACGTTGGAGAAATCGGCCATACGCTTGTTCCTGTCGTGTGCCGCAACGGTAACGCAGTCGGGAACGTTTGCGGGGCAGCGGGTGGAAGCGTCGGAACCGTAGTTGTTGCCTGCCGCAACGCAGTAAACGATGTCGTTGTGTGCCATGCCCTCGGCAACAACTTCAACGTATGCATTGTGGTCGCTGTCACAGGGGCCGCTGAGGCTGAGGTTTGCCGCAGCCGCGCCGTTGAGGGAAGCGTATTCCATTGCAAGAATGATCTCTGAGGAATAACCGGAACCCTCGGCATCGAGAACTTTAAGAGGCATGATTTTGACGTTGGGAAGGTTGCCGTCAAGGATGGTGCCTGCGCAGTGGGAACCGTGGCCGTGGTCATCCTCGGGGTTGCTGTCGTTGTTTACAAAGTCATAACCCGGAACGGATCTGCCGACAAGATAGGGGTGATCGCTGTCGTAACCGGTGTCAATAACGGCAACGATGATTTCGGGAAGGTTTTCAACGCCGCCGGCATAGTCGAGCATCCACTCATTGTAGTTGAAAGCATCAACATAGTCCGCACCGTAGCCCCAGCTGAGGAATTCGTTCACGCCGGGTTCCTGATTCGCCTGCATGACGATATCGGGTTCGGCATACTGAACACCCTTTTACAAGCTCAAAAGCTTCGGCCGCTTTGCGCGCTTCTTCGGAAGTTCTGTACTGAATAATGTGCCAGTCATTGTAGCCGTTTACATGCGCAACGGAGCCGGTGTAGTCCAGCTCTTCGGCGCTCTTGACGATGATTCGTCCGTTTGCATAGGGGTCGGTATCCGCTGCTTTTTTGGTATATTCAGCGGAATACTTTTCGGTCATGTTGTGCAGTCTGCCGGCAAAAGCAAGCAGATCTTCGCTGCGCTTTGCGTTATCGGCAGCGGTGACGATCCCTTCGGCAAAGCTGCCGACGGGAACGATGAGGCTGAAGCACATGATGAGCGAAAGCAGCAGTGCAGCAGTTTTCCTGAGATTCATTCGGTTTTCCTCCGTGTTATGTTTGTTGATTCGCTGCGGTGCATATCGTGTTTAAAACGCCGAAGCAAATCTGTCCGTATAATATTACCAGAAACGGGGACTGAAGTCAAGAAAAATCTATAATCTATCAAAAAATGGAATGAATTCAATTTGAAGTACAAAAAAAGGGGACATAATCGCCTTTGAAAATGAAAAACCTGCATTTGCGCAGCAGATGCAGGCCGAAATGCCCGCATTTTGCACAAATGCAGCTTGTTAATTAACTTAATTTAACCGACGTACGCTCAAAATGCGCGTGCCGCAAGCAGCCGCCGCATCAGAATCAGTGCATCGACGGAATCAACGGTGCCGTCCCCGTTCACATCACAGGCGGCGAGCAGGATTCCGGGAACACTGGTGCCCATTGAGTGGCGAAGAATGCTCAGCGCGTCCGTAAATTCAACCGCGCCGTTGCCGTCCGCATCGCCGATAAGGTAAGGCAGGCCGAAATTTGCATAGACATGAAGGTTACTCCGAACATTATCAAAGTCTTCCGACCAACCGTAAAAAACATAACCGTTGTGCACGGGCAGAGGAGGTTCAACGGCGGAAAAACCGTAGTATATGTTTTGCTGCGAAAGGACTTCGCGCGTCATTCCGTCCTTAAATGTGACTGTGTACGTGCGCAGCGGCTCAAGTTCAATCGAAAACGGGCAGACGAGGATCTCCGTAAACGTTTTGGTTCGGCTTGTGAGAGAGGAGCTTGCCGTAACAATTGCTTTAAGTTCGTAGGCATAATGCCCTGCGGCAAGGTTTCCGAAGCGGAGTGCGGCGTCAACAGCCGTGCCGGATATGTCAAACCCGCCGTGAACGCCGGGCAGCACCGCGGCGGACATGAGCGTGTCCCCGTCGCCGTCCGCAAACCTGCCCTCAATGCGCGTTATGCTGTGCCGCGAAACAACGGTCTGCGTAAGCGCGAATGACCTTCCGAGAGGGAGCGTTCCCTGCGGGATCGTTTCGGACTGAATTTCGATATCATCCAAAAACCGCACAAATCCGATTTCGCTTTGCTTTACATAAAGATGCGAACCGTTAACAAACACTTGGTGCCAGCTTTGCCCGAGGGTGTTTACAAGGTCGCCTGTTACAACGAGCTTTTCGCCGGCAGAGGCGGTTGAAACGGCAACCGAGCCGAACCCCGCGCTTGCGTCGCAGGGCAGGGAGAACAGCGTTGCGCTTGATTTGACCTGCGCCTCAAGCTGCGTCATTTCAAAGCTGCACCGGGAGATGTAGTCCGAATCGTTGGGATTATTGCCTGCATAGATGCACAGCCTGCTGACGTACGGATAACGGGAATCCAGCGCAACATCCGCGTTTCCCGCAACATTGTTCAGAGAGTCCATGATATAAACGCGGTCTTCCGCAATGCTTTTTGCATTATCAACGGCAACGTAATGTCCATAATTTTTTACGGTCAGAATAACATGCTTATCCTGCCGCACATAGCTCATTATCTTTTCCTGCATTGCGGCGGAGGAAGAATCACCCTCGTAATACTCCATCCCTTCAAATTCAAGCCCGTCTATCATCTGCGCGGGCTTGTACCAATACAGGTTGCCGCTGTCGCTCAGGCCGCCGTTGGCGTTCAGCCAGTTAACAAGCGTTGCAACGTTGAACGTGTCGGATGTTCTGTATCCGCTTTGAATAATTATCTTTGTTACGGATGTTACAAGGCAGCCGATCTGCGCCACCGTTTTTCCGCTTGCGCCCATCGGGAGCTGTCCCCAGCGCGGATCGCGCTGCGCCCATTTGCGGTAATCCTCCGCATCCTTTTCGGAAACGGCTTCGGCGTCAAAGGGCGGTTCGTCCGAAAGCTCGTCGGGAATATCGGACAATAAATAATTATCGTCAGACTTTTCGCTTTTTTCGGTGTTTGTGTCTGCAACGGAAAAACTGCCGAAAACCGACACAAAAAGCATCGAAACAGCAACAAGAATTAAAAAAAGATTGTAAAGTTTTTTGTTACTATTCATTCTTTTCTCACCTCAAGCGGATTATAGCGCAGAACGGTGCAATTTTCAAGCTTTTTGGCAAAAATTACGCGAGAAATATGAAAAAAAGCGGAGCCGCTCACGGCAGCCCCGCAGAATCAGATGCAAATTCGGCTTTTCATTCGGGTTCGGTGTTTCGGATAACGGTGAAATCAGCCTTTTTCGGGTCCGTCCGAATTTTCCGGTTCGGGAGTGAAGAACTGGTGTTGATTCCATGCATTGGAATACTTTACGAATTTCCATGCGCCGTCAACGTATTGGAGCTCAACGTCAAACCCGCTTGTGTCGCTTTCGGAAATAAAGCCTTTGACGGCAACCGTGCATGTGTCCGCATCGGTGCTTTCGCCGTCCTTAAGGGTGAAGGTGAAAATCTTTCCCAACCCCATCTTGTAGGTGTCGTCATAGGTCTTGTAAAAATCGCCGTCGCCCTTTGTGATATAGCCCTGGGCAACAAGATCCTCATAGCTGAGCTGAACAAGGTTCGCTCCGCTGTTTGCGCAGTACTCTGTGAGATAGGAGGTAATTTCGGGAGGGAGCTTGTCAAAGCTCCAGCCCTCGATGAAAAAAGTTAAATATTCGACTTTTGAATGGTTGTCGTCCTTGGGACAAACATTTGCAATCGCCGTGAACAGAGCAGCTTCCTCGCGCGTCATATTGCTCGGCACAACAAATTCCTTTTTCTTTCGTCGGGGTAAGCCGCCGATTGCTGTATGCGGGCATCGGGAACGGCAGGGCATAACCGAACCTTTTTCATAAAATGAAAATGCACTGAATCGGCATTCTTATTATAATGCCCCGTGCGGGAATAGGCAAGCAGTTTTTAAAGGCGGGCGGCGGATGCCGCAATTTCCTGCGATTCGCTCACGAATGCTTCGCGTCCCTTTCCCGAATGCTTCATGTCCCTTTAATTTGCAGGCTTTCTGTGCTATACTTGCAGTGCTTCGGCAGCAAATGATTGATTCGGAGGCGGATATGGAAAAAACGGAGATTAAAAACGGAAGCGAAATTTACGGCACGGTCAGGGAGCTGCTGCGTCTGTTCGGTGCGGATTCCGTTCAAACAGTGGAATTTACGGATTCGTCGCACGGAGATTCGGATATCCGCCACAATTACCTGATTGACAGGAAGTACGTTCTGCGCATCAATTCGGCACCCGTTATGACGGACAGACGACTGGAGGAGTTGAACAGGCTGATAGAACGCTATCGCGAATTCGGAATGCATGCGCCGAAATTCCTTAAAGCGAAAGACGGCAGGTTCATTGTTGAGCGGGACGGAAACATCTGCTATCTTTCCGAGTACCTGGACGAAACCGTTGCCGACGACGTGAAGGACGGATGCCTTGAGGAGCTGCGGACTCAAAGCAGAATTTTCATTGCCAGCTTTGCCGAGAAATACAGAAACGTGGACTTGACGGACACGGTATCGATGTATTCGATATTCGACCTTTCACCCTATGATAAACTTGACGGACTTGAAATTGATGATAAGCAGGATAATTTTAATCACCTGACGGCGGACCTTCAAAAAGCGGGAGAATATGCCCTTGCCGAGAGATTGGCGCAGGAAAACGAAAGCATCCGCCGCGAATTAAAATCGTTTTACAAAGAACTTCCGCGCTGCGTTTTCCAGGGAGACGAGAATTTCTCCAACCTGTGCGTGGACGAAAACCGTCGAATTTCGGGACTGTTTGATTTTAATATGTCCGGAACGGAAGTTATCGCGAATTACCTTGCAAATGCGGCCCTGAACTTTTTCTATACCGATGAGATAATGCAGAGCCGCAGTGCGGACGAGATTTATCGGATGCTTACAAAAGCATACGCCGAAAGCACGGAGCTTATCCGTAAATATTATAATTTTACGCCGCAGGAGTTTCGCGCCTATCGACTGTATTCAAAAATCGCTATGTACTCCGCCTACTGGAACACATCCGCTTTTTCGGAGTTTTTGGCGCAGGAACAGTGCGCGGAGAAAGTCGTTCGGCTTCTGTGGAAAATCGCGGAGGAGGATTTTCGCGCCTGACTGCGGGACGAAAGAAATGCGGTGACAAGTCGGCAAAAACACAGGTTCGCTTGGAATTAATCCTCCCCTTCAACATCCGTCACAACGCCGTTTTCAATCGTGAAAACGAATTTTTCCGCACGGACAAGCCCGCCTGCATCGGTTTTTATCGCACCGACGATGATTTTTTCGGCGGTTGAATTATCATATGCGGTCAGTTCGCATAACCCCGACGGGGCAATTCTTTCGTCCGCAAAGCTCCCAAAAAAATCACAAAGCTCCGCAAACGAGAGCGTTTCGGCAAGCTCGCGCGACAGCAGAGCATCGGCCTCATCCTCCCTGCCGAGCCGAACGGCCTGCATCAATGCAAGTGCGGTTTCCTGCGGGGAGTTCGGCATATGCGCCCGGTTTGTGAAAAAGCCCGTTTCCGGCGGCAATTCGCGCAGTGAACCGCCGAAAAACTCATACCTTGTTCGCTTTTCATGTCCCAAAACGGTTCCGAGCGGCTCAATTGCGGTGAGGTAGCCGTTTTCAATGCGGCAGATTTCCCCGGCAAGAGCGGCGGCAACCTCGATTTTGTCGTTCAGGGCAACAAGTTTTTCACATCGACAGCCGCATTTAAAACCGAGCACGGGCGTTTCGGCTTCCGAATTTTCGCATCGGCGGATACCAACTTCGTTCCTGTCCGCTCTCTTCAACGGAGATTCTTAGGCCGCCGTCACGAAACAGCGCAACCCTTCGCTGCCTGCCGTTTCCTGTCGGAAAATCAACGCTCCCGAGCCGAGCGGGTTCGGGCTCCGAGCGTTTTTTTTCGTTCAGCAATACGCACAGCTCAAAACAGCCCGCATCCCAGTGTATGCACTGAGCCGCAACGTCGGTGAGCCTGCCGTCTCCGTCGATTTTTAATACCGCAATTTCCGAATCGGTTTCGGCGGGAAGCACGGCTGCGATGAAAGACGGCACCGCCCCTCCGCCCTCATCAACGGTCGGAATATCAAAAACTTCTCCGCAAACTCCGGAGCGAAAAAAGCCGCTGCCGGCGACAAACACCATTGCTGCGTCGGAACGGAGCTTCCCCGCCGTTTTTTCAATTCGGTCCGCGCTCCTTGCCCCGCTGCGGGCATAAGCATTAACAACAAGTTTCATCCCGTTCACTCAAATCCTGTTCCCTTAAATCTTGTTCTCATAAATCGGAAGTATTTCGAAAATTCCTGCATGCTTTGCGGATTCCCGATGCCGGTTCAAAAACTCCGAACATATGTTTCCGCTCAAAAATACGATTGGTTAAAGTTTTTCAACCGGAAAAACAATCGTTCGGAGCATCGCATTCACAACGGCAGATAATAAACAGTATGCCGCATTGCGCGGTTTATCGCTGCTTTTTTTCGCATTTTGCAAAAAGTTTGAATGTTTTTCGGCGTATTGTTATTTCGCTCGTTTTTTGTTATAATCCATAATGCAGAGGTATGCGCCCGAGCAGCACATGCCGCTGCGGACACTGATTCTCGATGCAGCAGGGTGAACACATTGAAAAAGACCGAACAAAAAAGCGGCGGACACGGTTCGACAGGCATTGTAAAACGTATTTTCGGCAGTTTCCGGGACGGCTCGGCAGAGGAGTTCCTTTCGGATATGCGCTGGATTTTCGGTTACACAAAAAAATACAAATGGTTTGTTGTTATTCAGATACTGTTCGGCGTGCTCAGTGCATCACTGAGCCTTGTTTCCGCAATCATCAGCAAGTATGCAATAGATATTGTTATAAACAGAAAAATCGGCTCACTCTGGCTGCTTATCGCTGCTGTTGCGGCAAGTGCGGTTGCGGGGCTTGTGTTTTCAAGCCTTCAGTCGCGTGTTTCCGCAAAAATTGCTCTTCGGGTGAACAACGATATGCGGGCGGAACTTTTCGACAAACTTATGCGGGCGGACTGGCAGAGCGTTAAAAAATTTCAGAGCGGCGACATTCTGAACCGCTTAAACGGGGACACGCAAACGGCGGCTTCAATTGCAATAAGCTGGATTCCCTCCGTCATTGTAACGGGCTTTTCTTTCGCATCTTCGTTCGTCACGATTCTGTTTTACAACGTGCCCATGGCATTTATTGCTTTGCTCAGCGCGCCGTTTCTTGTTGTCGTCAGCCGCGGGTTAATGAAAAAATCCCGTCTTTTTCACCGCCTTGTGCTTGAAAAGGAAAGCGCGCTCATGAGCTTTGAAACGGAGACTTTCTGCAATTACGACACGGTCAAGAGTCTCGGCGCGGCCGAAGCCTACGGCGAGCGATTCCGATGCAAGCAGGAGGAGTGCAAAACGGCAAGCCTTGACAACAACCTTTTCCTTATCCGCGCAAACATCCTGCTCACCGTTTCGTCATATATCGTTTCGTTTGCAACCTTCGGATACTGTCTGAGCCTTATTTGGCACGGCGCAATATCATATGGAACGATGACATTCTTCCTGCAGCAGAGAGCGCGTATCACGGCGGGTTTTTCTTCATTCATAAAGCTTGTTCCGCAGCTTTTGAACAGTGCCGTTTCCGCGCACCGCGTCCGCGAGCTTTCGGATCTTCCGCCGGAGCCGCAGGCCGAAACTCCCGAACAGGCTGCGGAACTTGCCTCCCGCCCGCTCAGCCTTCGCCTGACGAACATAGATTTTCGTTACTCCGATGATGCGGCTGTCAAACCCGTGCTGACACGCAGCTCTTTTTCGGCGGAACCGGGCGAGATAATAGCCGTTATCGGCGCAAGCGGACAGGGAAAAACAACGCTGCTTCGGCTGATTCTCGGGCTTATTCGACCTGAAGGCGGGCTTGCGGAGCTTGTGGATGACAGCGGCAGGGCTCACATCGTTTCGGCCGAACATCGCAGGCTGTTTTCCTATGTTCCGCAGGGCAACACGGTTTTTTCGGGAACGATTGCGGAAAATCTTCGCATTGTCCGCCCGGAAGCATCCGACGAGGAATTGACGGCTGCACTGGATGCCGCATGTGCGCTCCGCTTTGTAACAAGAATGGGGGGCATAGATGCCTGCATCGGGGAAAAGGGACACGGCATAAGCGAGGGGCAGGCGCAGCGGCTTGCCATTGCAAGAGCAATTCTGCGCGATGCACCGATACTGCTGCTTGATGAGGCAACCAGCGGACTGGATATTGAGACGGAGCAGCTGATAATCCGCAATATAATTGCAAAAGGAAGCAGCTTCAACCGCAATTGCGGAGCAAAAAAGACCTGCATTGTTGCAACTCACCGCCCGAGCATACTTGCCCTTTGCGACAAAATCTTCCGCGTGCAGGATGCAAAAATAACGCTTGTTTCTGCAGAGGAAGCGGAAAACTACTTCAAAGGCGCGCAGTGACGCCCGCACGGGTTTATTCGGTGTTCGTTTAAATATTATACTTTGCACGAAAAATATTGAACAGGAAATAACAACATGAAAAAACATTTGTCTTCGGCACCTTCAATCAGAGTTCGCCGCCGCAGGGGTCACGCGCCCTCCGAAAGAAAAACGGCAATTGCAGCGATTCTTGTAATTTGCGCCGTTATAATCGCCGTTTCGGCCGCGTTGTGCTGCAAGGCGGGGTTTCCCGCATGTTCGGCGCAGCGCACTCCCCGCCGCAGAACACATTCGTGCCGACGTCAGCTTCACTCACGACGGCAACTCCGCTCCCAACGTCAGCTTCACTTTCGACGGCAACTCCCGCACCGTATACTTTCGTTTCCGTAAGCGTTTCCGATGCGGCGGAGGGTCAGCTTGCACTCGTAAATTTTGAGCATGGTTTCCCCGCAGCGGATTCAACCGATGTTGTTCCGGTAACCGCCGCAGGTTCGCTTTTGACCGAACGCAATGATTTAAGTCTTGCTCAACCTGCAATTTCCGCGCTCTCCGCACTTGCGGAAGCTTTTTCGGAGCAGACGGGCGGCGACAGGCTGCTGCTCACAAGCGCGTATCGAACTCTTGAATATCAACAGGGGGTTTACGATGATTATGTTGCGGCCTACGGTCAGGCAGCGGCGGATGCCTATGTTGCCGCCCCCGGAACGAGCGAACACCACACGGGGCTTGCGGCCGACCTTTCGTCAATGTCAAAGGACGGCGAACGCGTGACGCTTCCGAATCACCCGCAGTTTGAATGGCTGAAGGTGCATTGTGCGGATTACGGTTTCATCCTTCGCTATCCGCCGGAAAAGGAGAACATAACGCATGTTGCATATGAACCGTGGCATTTTCGCTATATCGGCAAGGAAAACGCGGCAGCGGTCCGCGCTCTCGGCATAACGTTCGAGGAGTACATCGAATATCTCCGCGGTTTCACCCCGGAGACGAAATTGCTGCATGTTCCGAGTCTTTCCGCCGCAAAGCCCGAGGATCTCGGTTCGGCTGAGTTTTCCGCTCTTCCCGATTCCGGATACGTCATATACTTTGTTCCGACGGACGAAAACGCAGGCACGGAAAGCGTGAATATTCCCGTGCCCGCACAGTGCAGGAGTTATTTTATTTCCGGTTCGAATGACGGCGGGTTCATTGTGACGGCGGAACTGTAAGCAAATGCGGGTTCGGCAATTCACTGCATGAAAAAACTGATTTAAAGAGAAATCGGTTTAAGGAAAGAATTTGAAGACTGCGCCGCCGGTCGTGCGGAATTTGAAAAAGCCCTCGGAAGAACCCGTGCCGAGGGCATTAATGTTGTGTTTGAACGGTTTTGTTTAACGGAAGAAAGTGTTTTATTCTTCTCCCTGTTTGTAAATCGGCATATCAAGCAGCATATCGAACACCGGTTTCAGCTTTTCCGAATTCCCGCTTGTGTGGAATGCGACTTTGCCGCAGCCTGTGAAATTGCCGAGATTGCTTTGCTCAAGCACCCTTCCGAGCTGCCGAACGGTTGCCGAATTGCCGTCAAACAGGCGGCATTCCCCGCAGAAGTGTTTTTTGAAATATCTTTCAACGGCGCGGGCAATAAAAATGTAGTGAGTACAGCCGAGAACAATGCCGTCCGCTTTCATGCCGTGATACGGTGCAAGATATGCGTCAAAAATGTCGTCAAATGCATCATCGGCAACGATTCCGCTTTCAATTCGCGCAACAATGCCGCTTATGCCGAAATTCAGCACGCGCTGCGGGTCGGGCATTCGCTCCTGAAGCGCCCGATACCTTGCAAGCCGCGTTGTTGCGGCGGTGGCAAGCATGAAGATTTTGCCGTCCCCGGGAATTTCGCAGGCGGGCTTTATTGCGGGTTCAACGCTTATGACGGGAACGTCAAGTCTTTTTCTGAGAACGTTTATGGAGGCACTCGTTGCCGTGTTGCAGGCGATAACAAGCGCTTTAACGCCCAATTGCAGCAGAAAATCAGCGGAATTCTCGGTCAGGGCAAGAATCTCTTCCTCTGTTCTGTCGCCGTAGGGAGCGTTAAGGTTGTCCCCGTAGTATATAAAATTTTCCGTCGGTAAAAGCATCCTTGCGTCACGCAGCAGACTCACGCCGCCCATGCCCGAATCAAAAATGCCGATTGGTCTTGCATCCATGCAATTATACGCTTTCGTTGTTTATAATGTTGTTTTTATAAGTTCAGCGAAACCTCGCTGTTCCTCATCCGCAAGGGAAAGGAAAATTGCAGCGGCAAGCATGTCCGCCGCGCCGCCGCAGCTTATGCCGCGCCGAATAAGCTCATCGTCAAAATCAAGAAGCTCCGCCTCCGTCAGCATTGTGCGCTTTGAAAGCAGGGACTCGGCACGCCGTTTAACAAACCGTGCGCCCGCATTGCCGCCGCGCTTGAGCGCGTTGTTATCCTCCAGCTCGGCCATGATGCCCAGAAGAGCAAATGCCCACGAATCGACGGAACCCTGTCCGTTTGATTCGATATTATACTCTTCATGCAGGGATTTTGCAACAATTGCAAGCGGAAACCCCGCTTTTGCCTGCTCGATCGCGCCGCCGACGCCGTATTTGCGCCGCACGATTGCGCCGTTGGAACCCGAATTGCGTTCGTAATCAAATGCTTCGGCAAGTTTTCCCGCAAGCTTTGCAATGCGCTCGCCGGCATTTTCCGGCAAAGGCAAATGCCCTTCCGCACCCGCTGCCGAAAGCGCAGCCGCGCACACCGCAAGCCCGAGAGAGAATATTGCACCGCGATGCGTATTTACCCCGCCGGTTGCCGTGAGCATTGCTTTTTCGGCAAGGATGCCTGTTTGCTTAAGGCAGGATACCGCGCCGTTCGGAAGAATGCTTCCGCCGAACGCTGCACCGCCGGAAAAATCGCCGGAGAACCCGGAAGCCGCGGTGCAAACGGCGTCAAGCGCAATTTTTGCCATCTGCGCAAAAAAAGGTTGGACAGCTTCCGTGCTGAGCTCAAACAGTGCGGCATCCATATCGTCGTTTGCGCCGCTGTTGTTTTCGTCAACAAGTCCGGGTTTCGGCGTTGTGTGAACCTCGCGGATAAGTGCCTGCGCCGCAAGTTCGGAATAATGCTGCGCTGCCGCCTTTTTCAGAAGTTCCGCTGTCGCTTTTCGGAGCTCCTCCGCCGAATGTGTTCTGCTGCGCGCACATGCCGCAGCGGGCTGTCCGCAGATTAAGCATTTTCGCGGCACATTGCGGGAGAGCTTCAGCCCGTCCGTGCCGATGACATCGATATCAAACAGCCGCCCTTCGGGAAATTCCTTTTCAATGCTTTCCGCTTGTTTTTTCAGGCTTTCTGCCGCTGCGTCAACCGCAAGCATCGCTTCGATTCCGGTTTTTTCGTTCGTGAAGGCGAACCCGCGTATTTTGCCCTTAAAACTGTTTGCGGCGGCGTTCAGCGCGCGGAAGAACGCCCAATCGATGAGCGCACCGCGCTTGACGGGGCCGGCAATATTCATGTTTATGCAAACAAGGGGCAGCCCGCAGCGGGCAAGCATGTCTTGCTGCTCCGCCGCACGCTTTTCGCGCCGTTCCGCCATTTCAAAAACGCCGACATTGTTCATTTGATTCTCTCTGCTCATTGCTGCTTACGGATTGCTTTGGCCTGCATCGAAGTTGCCGACAACGGTGCTTGAGCCGTCTTTAAAGGTGATAAGCGTGAACCTTTCGCCCGCAGAAACGGCTGCAACATTGTGAAAACCGGAAACATTGCATTCGCCGAAAGTGTTGCTGCCGCAGGCAACAAGTGTTCCGTCGCTCTTAAGCCCGACGGTGTGATATGCACCGGCTGCAATCATTGTCAAATCTTCCCATTCGGAAACATTGCACTGCCCGGAGTTGTTCGCACCGCACGCAAGCGCGGTTCCGTCGCTTTTAAGCCCCACGGCGTGCATATAACCCGCGCTGACGGCGGCGACGCCGCGCCATTCGGAAACATTGCATTGCCCGCTGCTGTTATCACCGATTGCAATGACGCGTCCGGAGCTCAGAACGCCGTAGCTCGTGTTGTTCCCGGCGGCAATGTAAACAACACCCGCCCAAGTTTCCGTTATGCGCTGCCCGTAATAGTTCCAGCCGCAGCCGACAACCGTTCCGTCGCTTCGCAGCCCGAGCGAGTGGTTCAGTCCGCAGGCGACCTGAACGATATTGGTCCACGAATCAACGCCGGTGCGGTCATAGGAAGATTTTCCGGCAGCCGCAACGGTGCCGTTCGCCCGCAGCCCGAGAATGAAGTTTTCCCTTCCGACAGCGATCGAACGTATCCCGCTCCACGAGACCGTTTCGCCTTTCCAGCCGGAACCCGTGAGCGAAACGGTTCCGTCAAGATTCCGCAGCGCATAAAAATCCTTGCCGCCCGCCGCAGGGGTGCTTTGCAGCATCTTCAGGATTTCCGCAATCATATCCGCTGATTGTTCATAGTCTTCGGACACGGAATTGAGCAGGGTCAAAGCTTCGAGATAATTGTTCTTTTGATACGCTTTAACCGCCTTTTCGTATCGCGCCGCATCACGCTCGGCAATAACTTCATCCGGCGAAAAACCGTCGCTCATTGAATAACATTCGGTTGCAATCTCGTATTTGCCCGCTTCCATTGCCCGCTGCCCCGCGCTTTCCCACGCGGAATTTATCTTTTGCAGCAAGTCGGCAAGCGCATCGTCCGAACAATTGTTTTTTGCGCCGTTGAAACACTTGTATGCCGATTCAATTTCGAAGTTTTGAAGGAGGTTCTCACCCTGAGTTATATAAATTCGGCATATGTTTGACTTTGATTCATCGGAACAGAGCGAAAAGCAGCGCATTGCCTGCGGCATTTCGCCCGCGCCCAGAAAACTTTCCGCCGCTGCAATGCGGACTTCATCGGTTCGCGCCGCAAAACCTGATTTGTCCGTTATGCTGTCAAAGCAGATTTCCGCACGGTTGTAGTCGCCCGCCGCATACGCATTTTTCCCCAGTTCAAAAAAACACTCGTCCTGCCTGAGCTGCTCCGCTTCGGGCATTCCCGCGCTTTTGAAACAGGCATATGCCGTTTCGGCATCTCCGCGTGCAAGCGCAGCTTCACCGGCAGAACACCACGCATCAGCCGCTTTCCGTGCCGAATCACGCTTCCCGCCCAATGCGGAAAACTGCATCGCCGCACGCAAATAATCCCCGCTTTCATAAAGGGCCTGTGCCTCGTTGTATTTCACAACGGGTTCAACAAACCGCGGATAAGCAAACAACACAAATGTGCCCGCCGCTGCGATGAGCAAAACGGCAATGCACAGTATGTTTCGGATTTTTTTCAGGTTCATATAAAAAATACCGCCCTTTTCATTGGTTTGGAACGGGAAGACGAAAATCGGAAACTGCGGGTTCGGTATCGGCGGCCGAAACGTGCAGTCGGGCAGAATTTCTGACTTATGACTTCCGATGACTTCTGATTTCCGGCTCCTAATTCTCGGCTCTTATGTATTCCATGGTTGTTTCCGGCACGATTTTTGACACAAGCTCCAAATTGCCCTCGGCCATTGCCTTTCGAACAAGGCTTGCGCTGATTCCGCCGATTCGGGGTATTTCAATGACTTCGACTCCGTATTTCGGCAGAATCTGTTTCATGCGTTCGTTATATGCGCGTGTCACGGCGCAAAACGGTTCCGTGCCGACAAAACGCTTTGTTATGCCGAGAGCGGGAGCAATTGCGGAGCCGAAAAGCGTCAGATCAAGATCGGCATTGATGCGCCCGGCATCGGCTTTGTCTTTTATAAAGTACGTCGGGAAGGTTGAGTGCGAAATGATATAGTCCCCGCTCCGGTGCAGGAGAAGATTCTTTATGTGTTTAGTGCCTTTTTTGACAAGTTCGAACCTTGCTTCGGCGGAGAATTCCGCATTTTCCGCGCTGTTTTCGCTGAGGATGAAAACGTGAAGGGAATCAACCTGCGCCGCCGCCGTTTCCATCAGATATTTGTGCCCGAGGGTGAAGGGGTTGCAGTTGGCAACGATCGCACCCTGAACTCCCCGCCCTTTTTCAAGTGAGTCAAGGTAGTTCTTCAACCCGCTTCGGCTGTTTTCCATATAAATCGCGCCGTCGGTCGCTGCAAGGCGGAAAAAGCCAAGGCTGCGGAACAGGTATTCGTTCTGCGGCTTTGTGAAAAGGAAGAGTTTTCGCCGTCCGCATGTGTATGCATGGCGCACAAGTTCGGAAACTATGCTTGCCGCGCCCCCTTCGCCCTGCATGGCTTCGGACACGGCAATGTATTTCAGCACGCTGCCGCAGAGTGAGCCGGTGCCGACTACGGCATCGGTCTCATCGTCAAGAAGCAGCACGGTGTATTCGGCTCCGCCTTCATAGGTAAGCCCTGCGGCAGAAAGAAATTCACAAAGGCTTTCAAGCCTTGTTCCGCTTATGTTCGGTATTGTCATCATCGAAAAACTCACGGTAATGCTCCTTTCCGCCACTCGGATAATGTTTTGAAAACCAAATGCGCAATGCGCTTATTCCGTAAATTTATAATCGGTGCTGTTTGCCGCACGGTAAGCTGCTGCCTGCGTGCGCGCTTCAACGGTGCAATCCAATGCGCCCTTGTCAACTGCGCTTACGTATGCGCTTTCAACGCCCATTGCGGCAAGAGTTTCACGGATGACCTGCTCTATCCTGTCGCCGTATTGCTGTTTAACATCGCTCTCGAGAGACAGTTCGATTCCGCTCGTTTCCTTCGGTTCGATTCGAACGATAATATCGCTTGATTCCATCGTTCCCGCAACACCTGTTGTGATAATTTTCATAATTATTGCCGTGGCTTTTGCAAAGGCAAAAGCTTCCTTTCGTTTTCTTTTCGGTTGATTGCCTTTATTCGGAATGCCCGAATTTCGGTCATGACTTCATCGAGTTGAATTTGCCCGCAAGGCTGCTCAGTTTTGCTGCAAGGCTGTCATCCTCGGCCGCTGCCGCGGGCTGCCCGTCGGCCGTGCCTGCGCCGCTTTGGAATCCGCCGGATTCCTTGGAGAACTTGTGCCCGTGGCGGTAAAGCCGCCTGTTGTCAAGCGCCCACTGCCTGTCCGTGAATTCTCCGGTGTTCACCGCCGAAAGGGCGTCAAACATTTCGAACAGCCGCGCGTCAAGCGTGTCGATTGCGGAAACGATCTCAGCCTCGGGGAACATCGGCATCTGCGGGGAACCGTATTCGGGAACTCCGTGGTGCGAAAGCATGATGTGTTCGAGCAGCATTGCGGTTTCCCGCGGGATATTGAGCTTTTTGCCGCATTGTTTATCATTGCCATGCCCATTGAAATATGTCCGAGAAGCTGCCCCTCCGTTGTGTACGCCGTTGCAAGCCCGACGGTGCCGACTTCAAGCTCCTGTGTTTTTGCAATGTCATGCAAAATGACGCCTGCGTAAACAAGATCGCTGCAAAGCTCCGGATAAATTGCGCCGTAAACCGAAACGACCTGCTTTGCCGTGTCAAGCATGGTTGAAGTGTGGTACATAAGTCCGCCCCTGTGTGCATGATGCAGCTTCAGCGCGGCGGGATAATAAAGCATACGTTCGCGGTTCTCCGTAAGAAGATACTGCGTGAGCTTTGCAATGTCGGCGTCTGCAAAACTACCCGCAAATTCGAACAGGTTGTCAAAGATTTTTTCGCCGTCTATCGGTGCGGAAGCAACGATTGAGGACATATCAACATGATCGGCTTCCGTTATGTGGCGGATTCGGTCGATTTTGAGCTGTTCCGTGTCTTTATACAGGTTTATTGTTCCGCGAACCTTGATGACCTCTCCGGCGGAATACATTCCGTGGACGGCGCTTTGATAGTCCCAAAGCTTTGCGTTGATTTCTCCGTCCGCATCCGCAAGCATAATATCAAGATATTCCGCACCTTTCACGTTCACCTTAAGCTGAAGGCTTTTAATGAAGCAAAAACCCTCCACTTGGTTTGATGCATGATTGATGACGTTGGACAGCATTCTCATCTTTCCCATTTCAGTGCCTCTTTCGTAGATTATCAGTCGTTGGTTATACAGTCGTTGGTTATATTTGGTAAAATTTCGGTAAGGCCGTTAAATTCCGTTCCGCCGTGCGGCGCGGAAAGCTCATTTGGCTCTGTAGGATTTGCATGCGGTTATCCGCATGCTGTTTTCGCTGTCCGCACTTGCAGCCGTAAGCTCGATTTTTCCGGCGTAAGCACCGTTTTCGGTGAGCTGAACCGTAACGACCCGATTGCCGGCATCATCCGATTCAACGCCGACGATGTCAGCCGCAATGTCAAGGTCTTTGCCGACCATGAAATAATATTTACCGTCACGGTAGTAGAAATTGAGCTTTGTTGACGGGCGGGAAGAACGCGTTCCGAGCTTGACTCCGAAAAGCATTTTTACAATATCGTCAACTTTTTGACCGTCAACGGAGCGATAGCCGCTGTTGTCGGCAGCGGTTGTTTCAAGACTGTCGCCGTAGGCATAAACATAGAAGGCAAATTCCTCAAGCTGACGGAAGGATATTGCGTTATCCTTTGAGTTGTAGTCAAAGTCCAACAAATAGAATGCCCTTGCCGCATCACACAGCACGGTGCGCTGTTCGGCCGTGAATCCGTTTTCATCCGCTTTGTTGTTGTCGTTGTTTTTACAGCCGGCAAAAGCAAAGGCTGCAAAAGAACTGCAAAGAGAATCGCCTGGATCTTGATAATTGTTTTCCTGCCGTTGTTCATAGTATTCCGTTTTTCCTTTTTATGTTGTATTGCGGAATCGGCGGCAGCCTTTGCAAACGTCCGTGAATTGCTTCGGCAGCTGTCGATGATTTCCCTGCACCTATTTTATCATATTTGCCGTGCTTTCGCAACTTTTGAAATGTTTGTGCGCTTTCGGTACGTGTTTTGGAGCCGATGACAGGCTGCGTTGGGGTGTATACACCGGAGGATTATTGCTGCGGCTGTTCCGAATGCAGCTGCGAGCCTGTGGACAATTCCGAGAATCGACTGTATAATAACAACATTATAAATGATGTTTGCGGTATTGCACGGCCGGCAGCCGTCGGGACGCGGTTTGCGCCGCGATTTGCAAAACACGGCAGCAAAAGCGGCAAACAGAGGGAGATGAAAATGGCAGTTCAATATGAAGATAACATTTTGCCGGATTTGAAACCGTTCCTTGATGAGAATCTTCGGCTGACGGCGATTCCCGCAAAAAACAAAAAGAAGCTTTCGGCTCTTTATTACCTTGCGGGAAAAATTGAACCGAACCGTGATTATACCGAACCCGAAATCAATGACATTCTTGATGATTGGACCTGTTTTCACGACCCGGCGACTTTGCGGCGCGAGCTCTTTAACAAGGGACTTGTGGACAGAACGCCCGATTGTTCGCGTTACCGCAAGGCGGAAGCGATTCCGCCGTTTGCCGAGTTTATTGCAAAATTCATATGATTTGATTCCGCTGCCGAACCGAACAGGGAATTATTTCACACGAAGTTTTTTCGAAAGCATACGGATGAACTCATCAACCGCCGCTTTGTTTGCCCTGTAATAAACCCGGTTGCCCTCAAAGGACGAAATAACCAATCCGCATTTTTGCAGCTTGCTCATGTGATGTGAAATCGTGTTCGGTGAAAGCTTCAGTTTTTCCGCAAGCTCAAGCCCGTAAGCCTGTTCGCCGCAAAGCAGCTGCATGATTTTCATTCGGTTTTTGTCCGCAAGGATTCGAAACGCTTCGTCGTAATCCATTTTTTCGATGCCGCGCAGCGGAAGCCTGCCGATGGCACGAACACCGAGCCCGACATAATAAACGGTGCGGGTGCCGTCGGATTCGCCGGTGTGAACGGTGAAACTGTTGCTCCCGATAACGGTCGGATAAACCCTTCCGTCTGCGGAGGCGGTGTCAACGCCGTTTTCATCCTCAATAACTTCAATTATGTCTGAAATATCGGAGTAATCATGTTCAAAATCCTTCAGCGCATATGCATAAAGCTGCGGGTTTGCTTCAATAAGCCCGACTGCGGAACGCAGAGAGTTGCAAATCAGGCGCACATATTGCTCATAGTGTTGAAGAACGAAAAGAATCTTCCACCGAGAATCGTTTGTGAGCGGCAGACCCTCCAGCACGGAAAGCAGGCCGTTGTAGGAATGGGCTTCCGCAGCGGCATGGATATTGGCCGAAGTCAGGTTCATTGTTATGTTGCTGATTGCCTGCGGCTGTGTCTGCGAGAGCAGCAATTGCTCAGCCTCGTCAATATTTCGTATCTCGCTTCTCAATGCCCTGTCGGTCAGAAGAGCGGCGATGCATGTGTTAAGGCTGTCCGCGCCTTCGATGCACGGAATATCGCCGAAAAGCTCTTCTGCGCATGACGGCATAACAATGTTTTCGTCGAGAAATCTTTCCAACACCATTGCGGGGTGCATTATCGCCTCTGCCTGTTCCGCCGTCACTTCGCGGTTTCGAATGATATTATCGATTTTCTGCCGGATGCAGGTGTTGTTCGCTTTCAAGTAAAAATACTTTATTGCTTCGAGTATTGGATTTATAACAGCAAATGCTTTCATTAATAATTATTCTCCGAAAAAATTTTGATCCGCGCCGCATACGCTCCGCGGGGACCGCTCACTGTCCGTCCTTTGTTTTCAACTTTTCTGCAAGACGGCGGATGAATTCATCCACAACTTCTTCGTTTGTTTTGTAATAGACCTTGCAGCCCTCAAGTGTTGAGGTCGTGAGCCCGCTTTTTTGCAGTTTGTTCATGTGGTGCGATACGGTGTTGGGTGAAAGCCCGAGCATGTCGGCAAGCTCCTGCCCGTAGGATTTTCCCGCACTCAGCTGCTGCATTATTTTCATGCGGTTTTTGTCGGCAAGCGTGCGCAGAATCTCGTCGCAGTCGATGGAAAGCCTTTCGCGATAGGGAACATGCATCATCGGACGGACGCCGACGCCGACGTAATATGCCATAAATTCCGAATCGGCGGGGTCGGCAACGGTGAAGAAGTTCCCGTTGCCGATTATCAGCGGATAAACAACGCCCCTGCCTGTTATGAAGTCAATATGAAACCTGCCGCAAATATACTTTAGAATATCGGTAATATCCGCATAATCGCGGCTGAAATTCCGAAGAACATCTGCATAAAACGCGGAATTGTCCGCAATCAGCTTTACGGCGGGGCGGACGGTTTCGCAAATATCGCAGACATATTCGTTGTAATGTTTATAAATCTTTATTATTCGCCAACGGGATTCCTCCGTCAGCGGAAGCTGTTCGAGAAGCTCAAGCAGCCCGTCGAGAGTCGGTTCGAAATCATTCAGCGAAACATTGAATGTGGTAAGCTCTTTCATGATGCCGGAGAGCCTTTGCTCATCCGTTTGGGCAAGCATGGCGGATTTTACTTCATCCAAACTTGTGAAACTTCGGCGGAACGAGTTCAAAAAGACGAGTATTGCAGGGCAGGTGCTCGTGGCGTCGCTCCCGTCCGTGAATTTAAAATAGCCGAAAAACTCCGAAATTCGTTCGGGCAGAACAATGCCCTCATCAAGAAGTTTTTCAAGCTCAAATGCGGGCCCGAAAAAATCGGTTACCTCGCCCGCAGCGGTGATGCGCTTTTTCAGCACACGGTCAAGCACCTGAGCCTGGGTTTCACCGTTTGCTTTCATTTTAAAATAATAGATTGCCTCAAGCAGCGGATTCACGACGGCATAAGCGTTCATAACAAAAACCTCCCGACTTGTCGATCTTATCTGTCAAAGGATCACTGAGCAGCCGTGCTTTCGGCAGACACGTTTCGGAAAACGGCAGATTTTTCCGTGTGTTTGCCGGATCGTTCGTCGGACAGCAACTTTGAATCATTATTGAATATTATCGAAAAAACCGAACAACCTGCTGCCGTTCGGCAAAAAACATTGACCGTCTGCCTGCTTTGCGAAAAAACGAAACCAACGGACGATTATTAGTATGCAATTTTTTTGTCGGTTGTCAATAGCAAAAGGCAATGTTTAACATATTTATGGAATAAAGTATGCGATGACTATTGACTACAGGCGATTTTCGTGCTATGATACTGAATATACAGAGGCGGAAGGTTGTTTCCGTACATTTTCACCGAACAAAGCTTACGCCCTGCAACAACAAACATGGAGGAAGAGTATGAAAACAATGAAGAAGCTGCTTGCAGCAATGCTCGCAATTGCAATGCTCCTTACCTGTGCGGCATTTAATCCCTTGACCGCAACGGCTGAAGGTGCAGCAACCGACAGCAGCGAAACGACCCGCTATTGCGGAAATGATGACTATCCCGCAAAGTCTCTCGGCGGAAACTATTCGGGAATGCCGCTGAATATCGGCAAAAAGTCCGATGATTCAACAAAGGCTGCATCGCGCGGCGGTCAGACGATTCTGGCATATGCCCGCAACAAGTACACGTCGGACGGCAGCTACCTGCCCTATGCGGCATGGGTAACTTTCAACACCGAGGATCCCGAAGGCACGTTCACCGAGCTTTCCCGCGGCGGCGTTGAATTCTATGAAGCTGCATACGACGGCGAACTTATTTACGGCTTGGATACCGACAACAATTTCTATTCCGTAAACCCCGAAACCTTTGAATCCACGCTTATCGGCAGCATTTCCGACACTGCGAATTCAATGACCTATGACTGGGAACACGACACTTTCTACATTGTCAACGGCAACCTTCAGATCCGCGAGCTCCGCAAGGACGGTTCTCTCGGTTCCGCAATCACGCCCGCAAACGTTGTCTGCATTGCCCCCGTTACCTATGTCGGCAACGGCGAATTCCTGAGCCTTGACTTCAACACCCGCAACTACGTTCGCATTGCGGCGGACGGCAGCACCACTCAGCTTGCCCATTCCGACGGGCTTCAGGGCTGGTCCTCCTCCATGGTTTACAACCGCGAGGACGGCAAGTGCTACATCTGCTACACCAACATGCAGAACGGCGACGATACTTCCAGTGTCGGCTTCTGGGGCAAGCTTTTTGCAATCGACCCCGTGACCGGTGAAGGCGAATACCGCGGCTTTATCGGCGAAGATTACGGCACCTACGTAAACGGCATGTGCATTGCGGATTTCCTTGCACCCGAGCCTCCCGCAGAACAGGGCAAGACCGTTGTCAGCTATGCCCGCAACAAGTACACGTCGGACGGCGGCTACCTGCCCTATGCGGCATGGGTAAGCTTCAACATCGACGATCCCGCAGGCAGCTTCACCGAGCTTTCCCGCGGCGGCGTTGAATTCTATGAAGCTGCATACGACGGCGAACTTATTTACGGCTTGGATACCGACAACAATTTCTATTCCGTAAACCCCGAAACCTTTGAATCCACACTTATCGGCAGCATTTCCGACACTGCAAATTCAATGACCTATGACTGGGAACACGACACTTTCTACATTGTCAACAGCAACCTTCAGATTCGCGAGCTCCGCAAGGACGGTTCCCTCGGTTCCGCAATCACGCCCGCAAACGTTGTCTGCATTGCTCCCATCACCTATGTCGGCAACGGCGAATTCCTGAGCCTTGACTTCAACACCCGCAACTACGTTCGCATTGCGGCGGACGGCAGCACCACTCAGCTTGCCCATTCCGACGGGCTTCAGGGCTGGTCCTCCTCCATGGTTTACAACCGCGAGGACGGCAAGTGCTACATCTGCTACACCAACATGCAGAACGGCGACGATACTTCCAGTGTCGGCTTCTGGGGCAAGCTTTTCGCAATCGACCCCGTGACCGGTGAAGGCGAATACCGCGGCTTTATCGGCGAAGATTACGGCACCTATGTAAACGGCATGTGCTTTATCGATATGGGCGGCGGCGAAGAACCGCAGGCAACCCTTGACGAAGCGATGAACCTTGTTGAAAACAGGCATCATTTCGTGACCGAAGGCGAATATCCCTGGGTTCCCGCTGTGTTCAACGATGAACTCTGCGGCGCAAGCGGCAACCAGGATCATGTCGGCACGACAAGCACCGTTTCTACCACCGTTCAGCTCAATGCGGGCGATGTAATGCGCTTTGACTGGGCTGTCAGCTGCCGTGAAGATTTCGAACGCCTCACCTTCTCCGTGAACGGCACCGAAGTTGCTGCAATCTCCGGACAAAACACCGATTTTGTGCCCTATAACTATGTTGCCGAAGCAGCAGGTGAATACACCTTCAGCTGGACTTATCACAAGGAGACCATGTGGACCGAAGGTCAGGATCGCGGCTATGTTAAAAATGTTTACGCCGGCGCACCCCTTCCGGATGAAAGCGTTGAGTTTGCACCCGATGCCGTGACCGTCCGCAAGGGTCTCACCGCTCAGCTCAGCTGGACGGTCGCTCCCTACTATGCTTTCGATCAGTCCGTGACACTTACAAGCTCCGACGCAAGCATTGCTTCCGTTGATGCAAACGGCGTTGTACGCGGCGTTAACGAGGGCACCGCAGTCATCACCGCAACAACGGCACAGGGTCATACCGACACCTGCACCGTAACGGTTATTGCGCCCGTTCCGCATACGAAGATTTATGCTTACCAGACTCAAACAACGAACCTGATCTCCTTCTTTACGGATGATTCCGCCCACGTTCAGCAGCTTGGTGCATTCCCCGCTGACACTTACGCAATGACTTATGCGCACGGCGTTGTATACGGCATCGACAGTGAGAACAATTTCTTCACAAGCACGCCCGGTTCAACTCAGCGCACAATCATCGGACAGACCGGCACCGCAATGATCACCGCAATGGCATACAACTATGCGAACGGCAAAATCTATGCAGTCGGCTACACTCAGCAGAGCCGTTGGGATCTTTACGAAATCAACATGCAGACCGGTGCCGCAGCCGTTATCGGACAGCCCGACACCGTGGATCGCGATCCCCTGTGGACATTCGCAATCACCACCGAGGGCAGGGCATACGGCATCACCGCAACCTCCGGCCTTCTGTACGAGGTAAACCTTGAAACCGCACAGGTTACCGAAATCGGCTTCACCGGCTGCCCCGGCGTCGGATTCTGCCAGTCCCTTGTTTATGACCATGACAACGGCATAATGTTCTGGGCGGCTTATTGGAAAGACGATGCAAACGGCCTGCGCGAAGTTAACCTTGAAACAGGCGAAAGCGTTTCGATCGGCGATATTCAGGATGCGGCACAGGTTTGCGGCGGCTACACCGTTCCCTCCTGGGACGATCCCACTCAGCCCTCAAACGTCACCGTCACCTTCAACTATATGGTAAACGGTGAATGGACGAGCACCGAAGTGACCGTTCCCGCAGGAACAACTCCCACTGCACCCGTTCCCGAGAACCAGCCCCATCAGCCCACGATGCTGATGTTCATCGGTTGGGATGTTGATTTTGCAAACGTTCAGCATGATATTACCGTCACCGCGCAGTATGCTGCTCTCGGCGACGTTGATATGGACGGCGAGATCCAAATCGCCGATGCACTCCTCATTACACGCAATGCAATCGGTGTTGCGGAGCTGACCCCGACGCAGATGATTCTTGCCGATGTTTACGGTTCGGACGGCGTCATCACCCTTAACGATGCTCTCGTTACAATGAGGATCTCTCTCGGACTGTAAACACGGTTCGGGAAAGTACCGAATTTCTTCCTTTCAAAACAGGATGAATCGGTGCATTAACAAAGCGGAAATTCCGACAGGATTTTCTTTATAAACCTCCTGTCCGACGGGAAGGGTCGGTTCGCCCGCCCTTTCCCCGGGCGATCCTTTTGGAATTAGGAATGAGGAATTAGGAATTAGGCACGTTCTTTCTTTTGAGTGATGTGCGGTTTGGGTAAGTTAAATGCGGCCGCGCTTGACACAACTGTCGCTTGCGGTTATAATGGAATCGACCAACATAATCTTGGTCTATTGCCCCCCATTGCGGGGATTGATACACGACATCCTTCTGCACTTTGATTGTTTTACTCTATTGCCCCCCATCGCGGGGATTGATATTTTGACGGATTGGAAGGTTTGCCGATTAAATTCTATTGCCCCCCATTGCGGGGATTGATACCCCAGCGTTTGACAGCGTTTTTATCCCACAGCCTATTGCCCCCATTGCGGGGATTGATACAACGCTTCGCCGACAACGTACGGACGGTTTATCTATTGCCCCCATTGCGGGGATTGATACGTACACTTTTGTGCCTGTGGTGTGATACTGTTCTATTGCCCCCCATCGCGGGGATTGATATATTTTCACATGTTTCGGGCGCACACTGTGCAACTATTGCCCCCCATCGCGGGGATTGATATATCATTTTATTAATATTTATAATTGTTTCTCGCTATTGCCCCCCATTGCGGGGATTGATATTTGCCGCGAGCGGTCAGCTGCACAACGGCGGCACCCATTCCACACTCTTCCATCCACCTTCCACACCCCCTCTTTGCGTTCCCCTCCCCACCTTCCGTTCAGGTGAGGCGGCTTCTGCGATTCGAAAACGATTACAAAAAATATATTTGATTTAACTGTTGCACCCCCCCGAAAAAATGATATAATGTGCATGAACGAAAAAATTAATGCATTTTGCGTAAGATTCGGTTCAGTCGGTATGTTTTTGAAATCGGAAGGGAGAAAACCATGAAAAAACTCTTAAGCATCTGTTCTCTGCGGCGATATGTGCAATTATGCTTTTCGCCTGCGTTTTCCCGAACTTTGCGGCGGCGGATACGGAGCTGAGCTCCGTTGATGCGGAAAAGCTGGAGGCTTTTTTTTGCCCAGTCGGCAGGTGACGGAAGGCATAACTTCGATCATCCGGATTATGCGGGCGGGGTGTACGGAAGCTACACTGTCAGCAACTTTTCGGAAAGTCCCTGTGTCGGCATTGAGGACGGTGTCATCCGTTGGTTCGACTTTAACCCCGATGCAATGGGAAGCATTTTGCGCACTTCCCCGGTTTGGGATTTTCGCCCCCGCTTCTGCGGCGTTTTCGATTTGTCCGGAACATCGGTAACGAATGTTTACTCCCCGGTGCCGGGTCAAACGCATATTACGGCGGTGAACCTTGACGGCTGCGCAAACCTTGAGTGCCTTGAATTCGGCGATCAGAATGAATGCTTTGACATTTCCGCGCTGAATTGCCCGAACCTGAACATCATCGACCTTCGCACATATCACAGCGGGAATGTTGCCGTTCAGCCCAAGAGCTTTTCCGCTCCGGTCATGCTGAACACGCTCGGAAACGGCGGCGCGGGACTTTACGGCAGGGACGGAAGCTATGCACTGATCGCGCAGGGCGTTCGATACGACGAAAACGGGAACCTGATCGAAAACGACGGCTTCCTCGGCTGGTATGCGGACGGTCAGCTTCTTTCAACCGAAAGGGAAATGCAGCTTTCGGACGGAATCCGCGTAACTGCCTGCTTTGCGGGTGACGTTAATGAGGACGGAGCGATAAATATGGCGGACGCACTGCTCATCATGCGCTGCGCAATGGAACTCGGCGGAGAGCTTCCCCTCAGGCTTGCGGATGCGGACAGAAACGGAAGCATAGGCATTCCCGATGCACTGCTTGCGGCAAGGGTTGCAATGGGAAACTGAATTAAAATTTAAAAAACTGTTCGCGGACATTGCTCGTTTCGGGAAAACGGCTGTTTCGGATTGCCGGAAACACACCGGGGACGGAGAAATCACCGCGACATGCTGATTTTACGGACATGAACCTTATTGAGTTTATTATAATATTGATATTATCTGCGGCAATATGGCTGACGGCGTTTGCCGTTAAGAAGGGAAGTATTTGGAAATATGTTTTCGGAGCGGCGTTTACCGTATACCTGATGTGCGCTGCATCGATAACCGTTTTTCCGATACGGTTCAGCCCGACAATCAGAGCAATATTTGCGGAAGAAGGGTGGAAGATTACCGACTGCATAGTGCTTGTTCCGTTCAAAGACGGGATAACGGCGGATGATATTCGGAATGTTGCAATGACAGTTCCGTTCGGAGTTTTAATCACGTTGATAAGAAAGAAAACAACGTGGAAAAACGCGTTGGCTGCGGGTGCGGCTTTCGGAACGGCGACAGAATTGCTGCAATTGGCAATTGCGGCGATACAGGGGTTTTCGTTCAGGTATATCGATACGGCGGATATAATCTGCAACCTTGCGGGCACAATGCTCGGGTGGATGCTCACTGCCTTGCTTATCCGCTTTTTGCAAAAAAGCAAGCCGGCGAACGTCGGGGAAAAATCCCTGTATGCATACATTTCGGAAAAATGTGTGAAGCAGTGATTCCGTAAATGCGGAGCGGCTCAATGCGGGCGGTTCGGAACACGAACCATCGGCATTGAGCCGTTTTTTTATGCCGTTTTCGCATCGGAACGAACAAACGCAGTGCTTTCAAAACTTAATACACAAACCGAATGCACAACGTCAACATATGCTTGATTAAATATAAATATATTTGAAAAACCGCGCATTTCGGGGTTGACATCTTGACAACAACCTGTTAAACTGTGATACTGCATTATTATGGGTAAAATACGAATTTTTCGCCGCCGTCATGTGCGAAAGCATCGTTTAACGCTGTGGATCCCGCATTTTTTGCGCGGAACGGCAGCCCAAGGAACGCGCAGGCAGCGAATACCGCAGGCGGGGCTTCGGCCGCACTCAATGCGGCATTCCGAAAATGCGAACAATGCGTAAGACACGACACAATCAAGTTTTCTGCGGAGAGCCGCAGAGGTTAGGGGTGAAACAATGTTGCATAAAGTAAACGTGGGCAAGAAAACACGCATGAGCTTCTCCCGCATCAACGAAATTCTCGATATGCCCGACCTTATTGAGGTTCAAAAGGATTCATATCGTCAATTCATCGAAAAGGGTCTGGGCGAAGTTCTTGACGACATCTCTCCCATTAAGGACTTTTCGGAGCGGTTGGTGCTTGAATTTGTCGGCTACAAAATCGACGAATCAAAACCCAAGCGCAGCGTTGCGGAATGCAAGGAACGCGATGTTAACTATTGCGCACCGCTGTATGTTATCGCGCGGCTTATCAATACCGAAACCGGTTCCGTGAAGCAGCAGGAAGTCTTCATGGGCGATTTCCCGCTCATGACGGAACAGGGCACGTTCGTCATCAACGGAGCGGAACGCGTCATTGTCAGCCAGCTCGTTCGCTCGCCCGGCGCATATTATACCGAAACCGTTGACAAAGTCGGCAGAAGGCTTTTCAATTCTCAGGTCATCCCCAACAGAGGCGCATGGCTTGAATACGAAACCGACAGCAACGAAATTCTTTACACAAAAATCGACCGCCAGCGCAAGCTCCACGTCACCACCCTCCTGCGCGCTCTCGGTTACAGCTCCGATGCGCAGATCCTTGAGCTGCTCGGCGAGGAAGAACGCCTTAAAAACACCCTTGAAAAGGACCCCACTCACGACACGGTTGAGGGTCTTATCGAAATATACAAACGCCAGCGTCCGGGCGAACCGCCCACCGAAGAGAGTGCGCGCAGCCTTATGACCGCGCTGTTCTTTGACAAGCGCTACGATCTTGCCCGCGTCGGCAGATACAAATTCAACTATAAACTCGGCATTGGTGCGCGCCTTGAAGGCAAAACCGCCGCCGAAACCGTTGTTGACCCCCGCACGGGAGAGATCCTTGCGGAAGAAGGTCAGCTTATTGACCGTGAGCTTGCGTTCCGAATCGAGAACGCGGGCATTCTCGGCGTGTATGTCGCCGTGAACGAAAAACGCATCCGCGTTGTCGGCAACCAGTTTGTCGATGCGGCATGCTATCTCGACTTTGATCCTCTTGAAGTCGGCATCAACGAACATGTTTACTACCCCGTGCTGATGGATATGCTCGCTCAAAAAGAGGCTCTTTCCGACGACGAATTCAAAAAGCTTCTGCACGACAATGTGCTTGAACTCAGCCCGAGGCATATCCTGCCCGCAGATATGATCGCCTCCGTGAGTTACCTTATGGGTCTGCCCTACGGCATCGGCTTCTGCGACGATATCGACCATCTCGGCAACCGCCGCATTCGTTCCGTCGGCGAGCTGCTCCAGAACCAGATCCGCGTCGGCTTCACAAGGCTTGAGCGCGTTGTTCGCGAGCGCATGTCCATTCAGGACGTTGAAAGCACAATGCCGATAAACCTTATCAATATTCGCCCGGTAACGGCGGCCGTCAAAGAGTTTTTCGGTTCGTCCCAGCTGTCCCAGTTCATGGATCAGACGAGCCCGCTTGCGGAGCTGACCCATAAGCGCAGGCTTTCCGCTCTCGGCCCCGGCGGTTTGAACCGCGACCGTGCAACGTTCGAAGTTCGCGACGTTCACTATTCTCATTACGGCAGAATGTGCCCTATCGAGACGCCCGAAGGCCCGAACATCGGTCTTATCAACTCCCTTGCAACCTATGCAAGAATAAATAAATACGGCTTCATCGAAGCTCCCTACCGCAAAATCGACAAGGAGAACCACTGCATCCTTGACGAGATCGTTTACCTCACCGCAACCGAGGAAAACGGCAAAATCATTGCCCAGGCAAACGAACCCACCGTCCGCGGCGAGGACGGCAGAGTTTGGTTCGAAAAGGAGCGTGTCGTTGCACGCAGGCTGGATCAGATCATCGAGGTGCGCAGCACCGATATCGACTATATGGACGTTTCCGCAAAGCAGCTCGTTTCGGTTGCAACGGCAATGATCCCCTTCCTCGAAAACGACGACGCAAACCGCGCCCTGATGGGCTCCAACATGCAGCGTCAGGCGGTTCCCCTGCTTGTGACCGAATCCCCGGCTGTCGGCACGGGCATGGAATACAAGGCGGCATACGACAGCGGCGTTCTTGTTCTTAACGAAGAAGCGGGCGTTGTTCGCCATGTTTCGGCAGATAAAGTCGTTGTTGAATCCGATTCCGACAGAAGCCTGCATACCTATCGCCTCATCAAGTTCAAACGATCCAACCAGGGTACCTGCATCAACCAGCGCCCCGTTGTTGACGTCGGCGAACATCTTGAAAAAGGTGCGGTCATTGCAGACGGCGCATCCACCAAGGACGGCGAAATTGCTCTCGGCAAGAACATTCTCATCGGGTTCATGACTTGGGAGGGCTACAACTACGAGGACGCAGTTCTTATCAGCGAACAGCTTGTTCGCGACGATGTTTACACGTCACTCCATATCGAAGAACACGAAACCGAGGCACGCGACACAAAGCAGCTCGGTGCGGAAGAGATCACGCGCGATATCCCCAACGTCGGCGAAGAGGCACTGAAGGATCTTGACGAACGCGGCATCATCCGAATCGGTGCGGAGGTCCATTCCGGCGACATCCTTGTCGGCAAAGTCACGCCCAAGGGCGAGACGGAGCTCACCGCCGAGGAACGCCTGCTCAGGGCAATTTTCGGCGAAAAGGCGCGCGAAGTTCGCGACACCTCCCTGCGCGTTCCGCACGGCGAGGGCGGCGTTGTTGTTGACGTTCGCATTTTCAGCCGCGAAAACAAGGACGAACTCTCCCCCGGCGTTCATGAACTTGTCCGCGTTTATATTGCACAGAAGCGCAAAATCTCCGTCGGCGACAAGATGGCGGGCCGCCACGGCAACAAGGGTGTTATTTCAAGAATCCTTCCCGAAGAGGATATGCCCTTCCTGCCCGACGGCACTCCGCTTCAGATAGTTCTGAACCCGATGGGCGTTCCGTCGCGTATGAACATCGGCCAGATCCTCGAGCTGCATCTCGGCAAGGCAGCAAAGGGACTTAACATGAAGGTCGCAACTCCCGTTCTTGACGGTGCGGGCGAGGACGATATCAAAATGCTGCTTGCAATGTCAAACAAGTCCAACAAGCCCATGCAGGATCTTATGAAAATGACTGCGGGCGATGTGCTGAAGCTGATTGAACTTGCGGACTCCGACCCCGTTGTCGGCGAAAAATTCCGCGAGGCATACAAACACGAGGACGGAAAGACCGTGCTTTACGACGGCCGCAGCGGTGAACCCTTTGAAAACCGTGTTTCCGTCGGATATATGTACTACCTTAAGCTGCACCACCTTGTTGACGACAAGATCCATGCAAGAAGCACGGGTCCGTACTCACTGGTCACTCAGCAGCCTCTCGGCGGCAAGGCACAGTTCGGCGGACAGCGTTTCGGTGAAATGGAAGTCTGGGCACTTGAAGCATACGGTGCGGCAAACACCCTTCAGGAGATTCTGACCGTCAAGAGCGATGACGTCGTGGGCCGCGTAAAAACTTACGAAGCCATTGTCAACGGCGAAAACGTTCCCGAGCCCGGCGTTCCCGAGAGCTTTAAGGTTCTTATCAAAGAATTGCAGTCCCTTGGTCTTGATATCAAGGTTCTGTCCGAAAATAATGAAGAAATCGTTATCGGAGAGCTTACGGACGATGACGATGTAAGAGAGTTGGGCGTCAATATTGCCGGTTATGAAGATGCACCCGGCGGCATGCTCAGAGACGATGATGTCGATGACTTTAACTTCATCGACGACGACGGTGAGGATGACGACGACGACAGCTATGAGGAAGACGAGCATGATGAATTCGACGGCTTCACCTTCGAGGACGCCGACGGTAACTACGAGGAATAAAGTAAAGTCGGAAGGGAGATAAGAACTTGTTTGAACTGACAAATTTCGATGCAATCCGAATCGGTCTTGCATCCCCCGAAAAGATCAGAGAATGGTCCCACGGTGAAGTTAAAAAACCCGAAACCATAAACTACAGGAGCCTTAAACCCGAGGCGGACGGCCTCTTCTGCGAACGTATTTTCGGACCGACGAAGGACTGGGAATGCCATTGTGGACGGTATAAGCGGGTGCGCTACAAGGGCGTTGTCTGCGAAAAGTGCGGTGTTGAAGTTACGAGAGCAAAGGTGCGCAGAGAGCGCATGGGCCATATCGAACTTGCGGCTCCCGTATCCCATATCTGGTACTTCAAAGGCATACCGTGCCGCATGAAGATGCTGCTGGACATGTCCCCCCGCAATCTGGAAAAGGTACTTTACTTCGTCGCATTCGTCGTTACCGATCCCGGTGACACCCCGCTTGAATACAAGCAGCTGCTCACCGATGTTGAATACCGTCAGGCGCAGCGTGATTACGGCGCAAAGAGCTTCAAAGCGGGCATGGGTGCAGAGGCCATAAAGGAGCTTTTGCAGCAGCTCGATCTTGAAAAAACCGAAAAAGAGCTTCGTGAAGAAATCGCAAATTCCGGCGGACAGAAGCGCGTGAATGCGATTAAACGCCTTGAAGTCATCGAAGCTTTCATAAAGAGCGGAAACAAGCCCGAATGGATCATAATGGATGTTGTTCCGGTTATTCCGCCGGAAATCCGCCCCATGGTTCAGCTGGACGGCGGAAGGTTTGCGACAAGCGACCTTAACGACCTTTACCGAAGGGTCATCAACCGCAACAACCGCCTGAAGCGGCTGCTTGAACTGCGCGCGCCGGACATCATCGTGCGCAACGAAAAGCGCATGCTTCAGGAAGCTGTGGATGCACTTATCGACAACGGCAGGCGCGGGCGCCCGGTAACGGGTCCCGGCAACCGCCCGCTGAAGTCCCTTTCCGACATGCTGCGCGGCAAACAGGGACGTTTCCGCCAAAACCTGCTCGGCAAACGTGTTGACTATTCCGGCCGTTCCGTTATCGTCGTGGGTCCCGAACTCAAGATGTATCAGTGCGGTCTTCCCAAAGAGATGGCATTGGAGCTGTTCAAGCCCTTTGTCATGAAAAAGCTCAATGAGCTTGGCTATGCCCACAATATCAAGTCCGCAAAGCGCATGGTTGAGCGCGTGAAGCCCGAGGTTTGGGATGTTCTCGAAGATGTTATCAAGGATCATCCGTTCTTCTCAACCGTGCACCCACGCTGCACAGGCTAGGCATTCAGGCATTTGAACCCGTTCTGGTTGAAGGCAGGGCGATAAAGCTTCATCCCCTTGTCTGCACCGCATACAATGCGGACTTTGACGGCGACCAGATGGCGGTTCACGTTCCCCTTTCGGTCGAAGCGCAGGCCGAAGCCCGCTTCCTTATGCTTGCGGCAAACAACATCCTCAAGCCGCAGGACGGCAAGCCCGTGGTCAGCCCCTCACAGGATATGGTTATGGGCTGCTACTACCTCACGATGCGCTGCGATGAGCTGTACGATTCCGAAATCCGCACAACGCTCAAGGCTATCATAAAGGACAACAGCTTTGTTGATGAATACGTCACCGATGAGGTCATTCACAGGGTATATGCGCTGCGCAGCAAGACAATAATCGAGGATCTTGTTGCAAGGGCAATCCGCGAGGTTCCCACGGTTGACGAGGAAGCCCTCCGCGAATATCTTGGCGATTCCCGCCTTATCCGCATGTTCAACGGCGAGGGAAAGGCGTTCTCAAGCGAAAACGAGGCGATCATGGCGTATCAAACGGGCGAGCTTTCGCTCCATGCGCTTGCAAAGATTCGCCTTGAACGCGAGTTTGAAGGCAAGATTTACCGCAGGATCGTATCCACCTCAATCGGCAGGGTCATCTTCAACCACGCAATACCGCAGGATCTCGGTTATGTAAAGCGCGAGACTCCGGACGATATGTTCAAGCTTGAGGTTGATAAACTTGTTGTAAAGAAGGATCTCGGCAACATTATCGACCACTGCTTCCGCAAACACGGCCCCACGGTCACAAGCGAAGTTGCGGACAGCATAAAGGCTCTCGGCTACAAATACTCCACCCGCGGCGGCGTCACTGTCGGCTTCTGCGATATCACCGTTCCGGAGGAAAAGCACAATTTCCTTGAAGCCGCCGATGAACAGTGCGGACAGATTGACAACCTTTACCGCATGGGTCTGCTTTCCGCAGAAAACCGCCGCAAAAAGGTCATCGAAGTTTGGAAGGAAACGGAAAGCCTTGTTACCGACGCATTGATGAAGAGGCTCAGCCCGATTAACCCCATCTTCATGATGGCAAACTCCGGTGCGCGCGGTTCAACCAACCAGATTCGTCAGCTCGCCGGTATGCGCGGCCTCATGGCGGACCCGCGCGGACAGATCATCGAGGTTCCGATTCGTGCAAACTTCCGTGAAGGCCTCTCCGTTCTTGAGTTCTTCATCAGTTCCCACGGTGCGCGCAAAGGTCTTGCCGATACCGCACTCCGTACCGCGGACTCCGGTTACCTTACGAGACGCCTTGTTGACGTTTCTCACAACGTCATCGTTCGCGAAGAGGACTGCTTTGCGGAACGCGGCATGGCGATTGACGGCATGATTCTTGAAACCATCGGCGACGGCGACCGTCCCCTTGAACCTCTCGGCGACCGTATTCTCGGCAGGTTCACCGCAGCGGAGGTTCGCGATCCCGAAACGAACGAGCTCATCGTCGGCAAAAACGAAATGATAACGTTCGATATTCGTGACCGCATCGTTAAAGCAGGCATCACCGGCGTCAAGTGCCGCACGGTCTTCACCTGCCGCAGCGAACACGGCGTCTGCGCAAAGTGCTACGGCCGCAACTGCGCAACGGGACAGCCCGTTACCATCGGCGAAGCTGTCGGCATCATTGCAGCACAGGCGATCGGCGAACCCGGTACGCAGCTCACCATGCGTACATTCCACACCGGCGGCGTTGCAACCGCCGACGACATCACTCAGGGTCTTCCCCGTGTTGAGGAAATTTTCGAAGCACGCAAGCCCAAGGGTCTTGCGGTTATCACGGAACTCTCCGGCTCGGTGGAAATCAAGACGGACGGCAAAAAGACCGAAGCAATTATTTCCGGCGAGGACGGCGAAATCGAGAAGTACCTCATTCCGTTCGGCTCAAAGCGCAAGGTTGAAACCGGCGATTTCGTTGAAGCGGGCGACACTTTGACCGAAGGTTCAATCAACCCGCATGATATCCTCAAAATCAAGGGTGTCAAGGGCGTTCAGGCTTATATGCTCCGCGAAGTTCAGGCTGTTTACCGCAGCCAGGGCGTTGAAATTTCCGATAAGCACATCGAAGTTATCATTCGCCAGATGCTCCGCAAGGTTCAGGTCGAAGATTCGGGCGACACGGATCTGCTGCCCGGCGAGCTTATCGATATCTTCAAGTTCGAACAGACGAACGACAGCGTTGTTGCGGTGGGCGGCGTTCCCGCAACCGCAAAGCGCAAGCTGCTCGGCATCACCAAAGCATCGCTTGCAACCGACTCATTCCTCTCCGCTGCAAGCTTCCAGGAGACGACCCGCGTGCTTACCGAAGCTGCAATCAAGGGCAAGGTTGACCCGTTGGTCGGCCTGAAGGAGAATGTCATCATCGGCAAGCTCATACCCGCAGGCGTCGGCATGAAACGTTATCGCAATGTCGAAGTTGAGGTAAAGCCCGAGTCCGATAACCCGGCAGCAGCGGGCAATGCCGAATAAGCACCGCAGCCGACCACTCGTGCAGCAGCTTAATTCGGAACAGTTTTACAGTTAAAGACACGGCACCCGACAAACGGCAGAAAACTGCCGCCAAGGGCTGCCGTGTTTGCATTTGCCGCGTGCAATGCCCGAGCGAGTTCGAAATTCGTAAGCAATGCCCGGAATTATTCGAAGCACATTGCGTTCGCATATCAGCAGACCAAACAGTTGAAAACTCCTTTTAAATCGCTCCGAGCGGGCTTGACGTGCGGGGAAAAAAGCGGTAGAATGTATTCGGAAAAGTTTATTCGAAAGGAAGCTTAAAAATGGCTGAATTATATACAAAAACCGAGTGCAAGCTTCACGGCACACCCTACTGCGCCGCGCTGAACATGAAAAACTGTGCGGACTGCTTCGCTTCAAAGCTTGATTCGGAGCAGCAGGAGGCTCTTATTGAGGATATAGGCTATATTGCCGCTGCTCTGCCGGAGGACGGCATTGAAAGTTTCCTTGATGAACCCGGAATGTATGCTTTGCAAGGGCAGTGAAAAGGGAAAGCCCGAGTTTTTTGCGCAGCTCAGCATGGGGCACGATCATCCGACGGTTGACTACTTGGATGAAAAAAGCAATAAAAAATACAAGCGCAGCACAGCCATGCTCATACCCGTGCAGCTTCCTGCCTGCCGCAAATGCCGCAGTCTGCTCATGCAGTCATATTTTGTACCGGTAATTGTCGGCGTTGTGTTCGCGGCGGCGGGGCTTGTGCTGACGATAATCGAACCTGTTCGCGCAGCTCTTGCGCGGTTCGGCGCAGCGATCCCCTTCCTGTTTTTCCTGATGTTTGTTTTTATCGGTATCATCGCCGAAAGTTTGCTTCGGATCTCTTACACCAAGCGTGTTGAACGCAGAATGAATACCCGTGCTTCCCGCATTGCAAAGCTTTCTGCGCTCACAAAGCTGGGTTGGTTCCCTGTTCACGGGAGTGAAAACGGCATTCGATATACCTTCACCGACAAACCCCTTGAAAGCGGCATTCTGACCGGAAGAGGGCAGAGGGAGCTGCTTGACGATATTCGTTCCGAAACTTCCAAAAAAGAAATAAAACTTAATCACCGAGACGTACTCAACGTTCCGGAAACAGGCAAGGCTCAATATCAACGGCGGATTCTTTCTTCCGAGGGTTGATATTGAGCCTTTTGTTGTTGTGTGTCGGAAAAGTGACGATTTTGCGAATTAAATAGGTTTGAAAGAAATTCGTTCGAAAATGCGTGCTTTTTTCGAAAAAACATTGGGAATACCGTTGACAGCGATATTGAAATCCTGTATAATATCAGCATAAGATACACAGTATATAAAAGAACAAAAGTTCGGCTCTATGCAGTGTACTTAAATTTTAATATGCAGCATTAAAGGAGGTAACTTGTGCGAAAGTTAAAAAGAACTTTATCTTATCTTTTGATATTGATAACGTTCTTCCGGTTGTTGCTTATTCCGATGAGTGTCTCAGGTGAGAAACCTGCAGAGCCGGGTATAGTTCGGGAGCTTTGCGAGTTGAGAGGCACGAACACAGAAAAATATCTCCGGACGGATGGCTTGTATGAATGTGTTGTCTTTTCCGAAGATACGTATATTTCAAAGAAATACCCGAGCGCAAACTATTGCACGAACAACTACTTCCGTACAGGTTGTGATGACGCCTATGGAACAAGACGCGTTTTTATAAATTTCGATATTCCGATGTATAAAATTGTAATAAATTTGCCGATAGGTTTGCACAAAAACAATGCAATCCGGGAAAATGTGTATTATGCAGCGAGGAACGTTGATTGCTCGGATATGCTGCTTAATATGAGTCAACTTGCCGTTATCGGCGGAGACGGCACATTAACACTGAACTGGTAAGAAAGGAAGGAAAGAATATGAAAAAAATCGCGATGATTCTTTTGGTCGCACTTTTGGTGCTGAACACCTTTGCCTGCACCGTAGGCAGTGAAAAACAAGCGGTGAATCAACCGCAAGACTTGGAAAAAACGCAGCCGAAATGTTATCTTTTCAGCTCCGCAAACGGTGGACTGCAAAGCAAGGACAGCGCGGATACAGCCGTTTATGAGGGCGAGCTGATGTCGCAATGGGGCGGGTCAAGCTTTAAAGCATCCGATGCGCCGGCAAAAGCTTCCGTGACTTATGGCGGAGAAACTTACACAGGGACATACAGAGGCTCGGAGTATAGAATGGGAAATTCATATATCACGCATTACTATACGGGTGATAACTGTTATGAATTCGGGATTAATTCCGAAAACGGGAAACTTGTTGGAATCAATTTCCAAACAGAGTCTTTCTATAAAAAAGAAAGTGCGGCATCGGAGTTGAGAAATGCGCGGGAACGCGCCGAAGAGGTTGCAAGGGAATGCGCCGCAAACTTCGTGAACCTTGAAGAATGCGGTGAGCCCACGGTGAGCGTTGTGCCTCTTGGAGACGAGAGCGGCGCGGCATTGGATCTTTACCAGTACTTTTTTGCAGGAAACTGAACGGCATTGAAACAAGGGCATATGTCGCCGTTCGCGTCAACTCAAGGGGTATGCTTGTTTCGTTTAGCCTTGGGGATTTGGATTCTTTCGATAAGATGGAGGCGGACAGCGTAAGATTCGACAGCCTGAATATTGAAGATGAAATTCGAAAGGCGTTTCAGAATATCCACCCCTTCCCGAACGGCACGATTGTTGAGGGGCCGGATATTGACAGAGCATTTTTCGCCGTGACGCCGCAGGGAGAAACGGTGATAATAGCGGCTGCTCAGGCGACGTTTTCGCTGCAACAGACGGATGAAAACTCAACACAGGATCCGGAACCGATCGGCGCAGGATATGAGTTTATCATAAAATAGGATAAGCGTGAATCGGCGGCAGAGCGCCTTGCTGCATTGTTCGAAGAATGATGCCGTCGCCGAAAAGAGTAACGGAACACAATCGACTCGCAGACGCTGCGTTGCAGAAGTTTGTCGAGTCGATTTTTATGCCCGAAGCCGAAATTCGGAATAATATAATTTGACGGGACCGATTTTTCAAAAAAATTCAATAAAAAAGGGCAAATATACTTGACAATGCCTTGAATGGATGATATAATACGCTCAGTGTGTTTTTAAGCTGACATACTATGCGATTTTTTTGTATGGAAAATACTCCTTCCAAGGGGTTGCAAGGGGTTTTCTTTATATAAAAATAAAAATTTTATTTTAGTTAAGGAGAAACTTTCATGCCCACTATTAACCAGTTGGTCAGAAAGAGCAGGGAAAAGGTCGAATACAAGTCCAATTCCCCGATTCTGAAGCAGTGCCCTCAGCGCCGCGGCGTTTGCACCGCTGTTCGTACCATGACTCCCAAAAGCCGAACTCCGCACTCCGTAAGATTGCCCGTATCCGCCTTACCGACGGTCTCGAGGGTACCGCTTACATCCCCGGCATCGGTCACAACCTTCAGGAGCACTCCGTCGTTCTTATCAGGGGCGGCAGGGTTAAGGATCTTCCCGGTGTTCGCTACCACATCATCCGCGGTGCACTCGATACCGCAGGCGTTGCAAAGCGTATGCAGGCTCGCAGCCGTTACGGCGCGAAGCGTCCCAAGAAGTAAGGAGGTAAACTATGCCCAGGAGAGGTTTTGTTCCCAAGAGGGAAGTTCTTGATGATCCTATTTACGGCGGCAAGCTCGTAACCAAGCTCATCAACCAGGTTATGCTCGACGGCAAACGCGGCACGTCTCAGAAGGCCTGCTACGGTG
>VOFB01002375.1_pt1 | contig 67567 bp, 63 predicted proteins | sample 5384141 | NCBI WGS metagenome assembly VOFB01 (sample SAMN12384721, study PRJNA508395) | human gut metagenome | isolation source: healthy gut A | host: Homo sapiens
ATACATGCCCAGAAAAAAAGCAATGACAGCCACAACACGCGAGATATTTGCCCCCATTGCTCCGGCTAACAACAAGGCAGATGCTATCATGCGTTCATTCAATACGGGCATGGCTATATTCGACGGTGTGATGTTGGGGGTCAAAGTTATGAGGAAGGTGCGCACGTATTTCAGGAATTTAAGATAATTCGATCTTCTCATTAAGTAGAAGTATATACTTCAGTAACACATTTCAATGTGAGCGAGTACAGTAAGTACACTTTTTCAGGCCTTCCCCTACACACGCACACATGTTATAGTAATATAGAAAAAAACGAATAAAACGGCGGAAACTCATAACAACCGTTGTCTATTGCCCTTCAAACAAGTTATTCCGATTTTTTAGCTATTATAGAAAATAGATACTTGACATAAGTATTTTGGAAACTGAACTTTAAGTTACATTATTAGGTTCTTCTTCAAATTTAGTGGTAATTTGAAGAAGAACTCATTATTATATACATGCGTGTGTGTGTATGTGGAAAAGCCTGAAAAGGTGTATTTACTGTATTTATGTCTGCAAAATGAAGCGGCGTTATTTAACTGCTAAAGCATAGCTTTAGAGATTGTAAAGCTATGCTTTAGCAGTCATGAAGCACAGCTTTCTAAAATTCTTCCGAAATATGAGATATTATAAAAAAGGCTTCCAACCCGTGGAAGCCTTATGCTTGTCGAAGTAACAGCTTCATCTCAATGAAGCTGAAATATCCTTTTATACGTAAGTCTCCAGCAACTTCACGTTTGCACTTTCAGGAGTAATAGTAATATCCTGAGTGGTAGCGGGGAGCAAAATAGACTCTCCGGCATTTACTGTCAGTTCGTTGCCTTCATTGTCCACCATTTTGCATGAGCCTTCCATGCAAATAAAAATAACGAATGAATCGAGTTCCGAATAGTCACAACTGATTTCTTCGGTCATGTCATACAAAGAAGTGGTGAAATAAGGGCAGGCAACCAACTCTACCGGTTCATCCTTCAACGGTTCGTATTTGGTACGATAATCATCCAATACTTCGTAGTTGATAGCTTCACGGGCCAAATCGGTGTGGAGTTCACGTGTTTTGCCGTTCGCATCTTTACGGTTGAAGTCGTAGATACGGTAAGTGATGTCGGAAGTTTGCTGAATTTCAGCGATGAACGCCCCCGCACCAATGCTGTGTACACGTCCCGCAGGAAGGAAGAAAACATCTCCCGGATGAATCTCGTACTCTTGCAGCACATCGGTAATCGTATTGTTCAATACGCGTTCTTTATATTCTTTCGGAGTAATCTGTTCAGAAAATCCCGAACGCAATTTAGCTCCTTTGTCAGCATCTACCACATACCACATTTCTGTTTTACCCATTGAGTTGTGACGTTTTTTCGCAAGGTCATCGGCCGGGTGTACCTGAATGGACAAATCCTGCTTGGCATCAATAAACTTAATGAGTAATGGAAATTTGTTTCCGAAACGGGCATAATTCGCTTCACCTACCAGTTCCTCGCGATACCTTCTCACCATGTCGGCAAGGGTTAAACCTTTATCCGGGCCATTGGCCACTACGGATTCATTGTCCTCAACGCCGGAAATCTCCCAGCTTTCTCCTACTCCTTTCAAGTCTGAATTCAAATGCTTGAACGGAATAATTTTGTCGCCCCCCCAAAGCGTCTGCTTCAGAATTGGTTCGAATTTTAATGGATACATTTTTGTTTTTCTTGTTATAAACTTAGATTAAATTCGCTCGGATTGCATGAATCCGGGAGCAAACATACAAAAAATAGTTTAGTTTTAAGAAAAGGACGATAAAAATCTTTTTGAAAAAAAACATACCAAAAAGAATAGGAACATTAAAGTAATAACGCTAAACTTTCCTAAAGCACCTGCTATATTTAGTCCGAATAATTTGTGAGTAAGAAAGAATTTGCCTTTATTTGCAGGAAAATTTTAATAATACCAGACATGAATAACACATTCCCAACAGAGGGAAATCTTTCAGGGCTCAGCCGGAAAGATTTTCAAAAGGATATAAATGATAAAAAAACAGATTTATTTATCCTTAAAAACAAAAAGGGAATGGAAGTGGCCGTAACGAATTACGGGTGCGCCATTCTTTCGATTATGGTACCGGACAAAAACGGTAAGTATGCTAATGTGATTCTCGGACACGACAGCATTGACCATGTAATCAACAGCCCCGAACCTTTCCTCAATACCACTATCGGACGTTACGGAAACCGTATAGCCAAAGGAAAATTCACTTTGTTCGGCGAAGAACATGAACTCACAATCAACAACGGCCCTAACTCCTTGCACGGAGGACCTACCGGTTTCCACGCCCGTGTATGGGACGCTATCCAGATTGATGAAAATACCGTGCAATTCAATTATGTTTCTGCCGACGGCGAAGAGGGATTCCCCGGTAATCTGGAAGTAGAAATGACCTATCGTCTGGAAGATGAAGTGAATGCACTGACTATCGAATACCGCGCCACTACTGACAAAGCAACGGTTGTAAACCTCACTAACCACGGTTTCTTCAACCTCGCCGGCATCTCCAATCCGACTCCTACCGTCAACAACAACATCGTTACTATCAACGCTGATTTCTATACACCTATCGATGAAGTTTCTATCCCAACCGGAGAAATCGCCAAAGTGGAAGGAACTCCTATGGACTTCCGCACTCCGCATACCGTAGGCGAACGTATCGACGATAAATTCCAGCAATTGATATTCGGTGCCGGATACGACCACTGCTACGTATTGAACAAAACAGAAAGCGGTTCGCTCGACCTCGCCGCTACCTGCAAAGATCCTGAGAGCGGCCGTATCATGGAAGTATACACTACCGAAGCAGGCGTGCAACTTTATACAGGCAACTGGCTGAACGGATTCGAAGGCGCACACGGCGCTACATTCCCGGCAAGAAGCGCTATCTGTTTTGAAGCACAATGTTTCCCGGATACTCCGAACAAACCGCATTTCCCGTCGGCTACCCTGCTGCCGGGTGATGAATACCAACAAATCACAGTTTACAAATTTGATGTAGAAGAATAACAACTAAAAAATAACTAACCTAATTTTATAAACTAACATTTTTTTTGAACCATGACACAAGAAAAAAAGAATGGAAAAATCATTGCAATCATTACGATGATTTTCCTTTTCGGTATGATTTCATTTGTTACCAACCTCGCTGCTCCTATGGGTATTGTGCTGAAGAACCAGTTCGACGTATCGAACGCACTAGGTATGCTAGGAAACTTCGGAAACTTCATCGCGTATGCAGTAATGGGTATTCCGAGCGGCATCTTGTTGCAACGCGTTGGATATAAGAAGACTGCACTGATCGCAGTAGCTATCGGTTTTGTAGGCGTAGGTATCCAGTTCTTATCCGGCCATTCAAGCCCGGAAATGGCTTTCGCCGTTTATTTGATCGGTGCATTCGTTGCAGGTTTCTCTATGTGTTTGCTCAACACTGTAGTAAACCCGATGTTGAACAAATTGGGTGGTGAAGGTAACAAAGGTAACCAACTTATCCAGGTGGGTGGCTCTTTCAACTCTGTAATGGCTACCATTACTCCGATGTTCGTTGGTATCCTGATCGCCGGTTCTATCGAAAAAGCTACTATTTCCCAGATTTTCCCTGTAATGTATACAGCAATGGCCGTGTTTGCTTTCGCATTCTTCGTACTTTTATTTGTACGTATTCCGGAACCGAATGCTGCTACCACAACAGAACCGATCAGCACATTGATGAAAGGTGCTTTGAAGTTCCGCCACTTTGTATTAGGTGCTATCGCTATCTTTGTATACGTAGGTATTGAAGTAGGTGTACCGGGTACTCTGAACCTGTTCCTTACCGACCCTGTAGAAAAAGGCGGTGCCGGCATTGCTTCTACAATCTCCGGTTTCGTAGTAGGAACTTACTGGTTCCTGATGTTGATCGGTCGTCTGGCCGGTGCTTCACTCGGTGCAAAAGTTTCCAGTAAAGCGATGCTTACATTTACATCCGCTTTGGGATTGATTTTAGTATTCCTTGCTATCTTCTCTTCTACAGGAACATTGGTGAACCTGCCTGTACTACAACAAAGCGCAACTGGCGGTTTGTCATTCGGTTTTGCCGAAGTGCCTATCAACGCAATGTACCTGGTATTAGTCGGTTTCTGTACTTCTATCATGTGGGGTGGTATCTTCAACCTTGCTGTAGAAGGACTGGGCAAATATCTGGCTGCTGCTTCCGGTCTGTTTATGGTACTGGTTTGCGGTGGAGGTATCCTGCCTGTACTTCAGGGCTGGGTAGCTGATGTTGCCGGTTTCATGCCAAGTTACTGGGTAATCATTGCTGCTTTGGCATATTTGCTGTACTACGGTCTGGTAGGTTGCAAAAATGTCAATAAAGATATTCCGGTAGAATAATCTATTACTGAACTCAATTTATTCACCTTTAAAATTAAATTATCATGGATACAGAATACGTAAGAAGTCGCTTCATTAAACACTTTGACGGAACTACTGGATTTTTATATGCTTCTCCGGGCCGTATCAACCTGATCGGTGAACACACTGACTACAACGGTGGATTCGTTTTTCCGGGAGCGGTAGACAAAGGGATGATTGCTGAAATCAAACCTAACGGTACTGACAAAGTAAGGGCTTACTCTATCGACTTGAAGGATTATGTAGAATTTGGTTTGAATGAAGAAGATGCTCCACGCGCCAGCTGGGCAAGATATATTTTCGGTGTATGCCGTGAAATGATTAAACGTGGCGTTGATGTGAAGGGATTCAATACTGCTTTCGCAGGTGATGTGCCTCTGGGTGCAGGTATGTCTTCTTCTGCTGCTTTGGAAAGTACGTATGCTTTCGCACTGAACGAACTGTTTGGTGAAAACAAGATAGATAAGTTCGAATTGGCTAAAGTTGGCCAGGCTACAGAACATAACTATTGTGGTGTGAACTGCGGTATCATGGACCAGTTTGCTTCCGTATTCGGTAAAGCAGGTAGTTTGATCCGTCTGGATTGCCGTTCACTGGAGTATCAGTATTTCCCATTCCATCCGGAAGGCTATCGTCTGGTTCTGATGGATTCAGTGGTTAAGCACGAATTGGCTTCTTCTGCTTATAACAAGCGTCGCCAGAGCTGTGAAGCTGCTGTTGCCGCTATCCAGAAAAAACATCCGCACGTAGAATTCCTGCGCGACTGTACAATGGATATGCTGGAAGAAGCTAAGCTGATATCAGCGCTGAAGATTATATGCGTGCAGAATATGTAATCGAAGAAATCCAACGCGTACTCGATGTTTGCGATGCACTGGAAAAAGATGATTACGAAACTGTAGGTCAGAAGATGTACGAAACTCATCACGGCATGAGCAAGTTGTACGAAGTAAGCTGCGAAGAACTCGACTTCCTGAATGACTGCGCTAAAGAATACGGTGTAACTGGTTCACGCGTAATGGGTGGTGGCTTCGGTGGTTGTACGATCAACCTTGTTAAGGACGAATTGTATGACAACTTCGTTGAAAAGACAAAAGCTGCTTTCAAAGCCAAATTCGGCAGAAGCCCGAAAGTGTATGACGTAGTAATCGGTGACGGTTCTCGTAGACTGGAATAAGAATTTATTCGTTATTAAATAAGCAAGAAGGGCGGTTTCCATTACGGAAGCCGCCCTTTCTTTTCAATTAACAATTAAGACTTAAATCTATTATCTAACAAACCTTATCGTCATTTCTTTGTAAATTTATAAACAGCAAAAGTATTCGGTTCCTGCTCGGTTGTAAACACATGACCTTCAACAGACACCGCAGTTTCTTGAGGAGTGATGGCGAAAGGTTGTTCAAGCGTATTATCCTTATCCAAATCAAGTGAACGAAGCTTGATGCAGCGGCCATTCGATAATACGTCTTGTTTCTTCAATCCGGCAAAGTTCAAAGAGATTGACTGGGCAGTATTTGAAGTATTGGCAACCTTTACAATCAGTTCATTCTTATCCTTATCGTAAACAGCACTGGCAAAGAGTCCGTTCTGCCCTTCGGCTCCCGTTACATTTTTCTTATTCATGGTAAGCGGAAGCACATTAGTTCCTTTATTTTGAGCATACAGTTGTTGTACATAATAGCTTACAGTACGCACGGAATTCAGGTTGTCAAACCAGATCATATCCGGGCGCCACTGCCATCCTTCCACATGAGCGAAAAGCGGAGCATAGGTAGCCATGTGAACGATGTCAGCATTACGTTCCAATCCGGTCATAAAAGCAGCCTCTAGCAAAGCAGCATGGTAATGATTCCATTTCTTTCCTTTTCCATGGCAGGCATATTCGCCGGCAAATACTTTCGGCCCCTTACGGTCGTAATTGTCATAGCGCGCCGCCCTGAGCCAGAAACCAGCTTTCAGGACGATAGAAATGTTCGTCCACCAAATCAACTTTCAGGCGTTTCATTTCAGGCCACAGATAATCAAATCTTTTCCTTCGGAATTCGGACCGGAACTACCTACAATCTTGATTTCCGGATGAGCTTTACGAATGGCTTTGATAAACGGTTCGAGACGTTCGGGATATTCTTTCCCCCATTGTTCGTTACCGATACCGATAAATTTCAGATTGAAAGGAGCCGGATGTCCCATATCGGCACGTACTTTTCCCCAAGTAGTATTCACATCTCCATTGGCAAACTCAATCAGGTCGAGTGCATCCTGAATATAACTATCCAAGTCGCAAACAGCGACATGAGCCTTCGGGTCACTATTCTGATATTGGCAGGAAAGTCCGCAATTCAGAATAGGAAGCGGTGCCGCCACCCATTTCTTCAGACAGCAGGAAATATTCGTAGAATCCCAATCCATAGCTTTGATAATAATCAGGAAAGAAACGATGGGTAAAGGTATATTGCCAGCGATTTTCATTCAATGGACGGTTTTCTACCGGCCCCACGGATTTCTTCCAGTCATAACGGGTTGCGAGATCCGTCCCTTCCACAATACAACCACCGGGGAAACGGAAGACTCCCGGATGAATATCTGCCAACGCTTGGGCCAGATCTTTACGAAGTCCGTTTTCATGCCCTTTCCAGGTATCTACCGGAAAAAGAGAAATGTGTTCCAAATCTACGGTTCCTTTAGAGGTAAGGAAAATGCGGAGCACTGCTTTAGGATTTGTGGCACCGGGTTTCAGAATTATCTGATATTTTTTCCATTCTTTTGAATCAATCGCAAGACTCTGTGTGGCAAAAGCCTGGTGCTCGCCCATTGATTTGGTATCGACCAATTCAATACGTAATGTTGCTTTCGTACCTCCCTGTGGCAATCGTGCCCAGACGGAGAAACGATACTCCTCTCCTTCTTTGACGCCGACACCGAAGAAACCTTCGTTGTCAAGTCCGGTATGTTTATGCCCATGTCCCGGGTCGGAAAGGCGTACATAATGAGGATTGCGTTCAAAAGGGCCGTCATCCTGCAATGTTACTTTTCCATAAGTCTTCCACCCCATTAGGTGTTGGGGGAACTCGAATGAACGGTTCTTGACCAATTCGGCATAAAGTCCGCCGTCAGCAGCATAATTAATGTCTTCAAAAAAGAGTCCGTACATTGTCGGCTGGATTTCAGCACCCAACTTTCGGGTTTGGATCACCATTTCATTGGTTTGCGCATGAAGTGCCATTCCGGCAGACAAGGCTAATACAGCCAAGATTTCTGTGTATCTTCTCATGGTTCTTAATAAAAAAAATTATATCTAGTTATGAATGCAAAGATAATCAGAATCCTAATTCACTCTTTGCCCGATCCCACCATTAACAGGCGTTTATCAGTCAAAAAGGACCAATTTCCATTCATTTACATGATTTCCCAGCTATGACACGTCATTTATAATACGAATTCATATAAAAAATACCTTTTATGCTGCACAACATACAAGAGTGTATTTGATACACCAAACAAAAGTGTTACTTTTACACCCAAAACAAGATAAGTATCTCATTTACATTAAAAATAAAACCATGAAAAAACATTTCTTACTTGCAGGAATTGCCGTGCTAATGCTAGTTGCGCGCAATAACAAACCGGCTTCCGAGCTGACTTCCCCGGAAAGCGGTATCACAGTGGAAGTATACACCAACGAACCGGGTATTCAGGTCTATACAGACAATTTCCTCCCGGGACAAACTTATAATAGCGAATGTATTTTCAAATTCTCTGTAGAGAAATAATATTAACTTATAAATCATATTTATTGTGGAAGCATTAGATTGGCTAGTAATCGGAGTCTTTTTTCTGGCTCTGATCGGTATTATTGTTTGGGTAGTCAGACAAAACAAAATGACTCGGCGGATTATTTTTTGGGTGGACGCGACGCAACATGGCTTGCAATCGGTGCCTCTATCTTTGCATCAAACATTGGTTCGGAACATTTGATCGGACTGGCAGGAGCCGGAGCATCCAGTGGTATGGCTATGGCACACTGGGAAATCCAGGGATGGATGATCTTGATTTTGGGATGGGTATTCGTTCCTTTCTACACGAAGCATGGTATATACAATGCCGGAATTTCTGGAACGCCGTTACAATCCTCAATCACGTACCATCTTATCGGTTATCTCTTTGGTTAGTTATGTGTTGACTAAGGTAGCTGTTACGGTATATGCCGGAGGCCTGGTATTCCAACAGGTATTTGGTATCAAAGAATTGTGGGGTATCGACTTTTTCTGGATTGCTGCCATAGGGCTGGTGGTATTGACCGCACTCTATACGATCTTCGGAGGTATGAAATCGGTACTTTATACTTCCGTTCTTCAAACCCCTATCCTATTGTTGGGTTCATTAATCATACTTGTTCTCGGTTTTAAGGAATTAGGCGGTTGGGACGAAATGATGAGAGTTTGCGGAGCAGTTACCGTTAATGATTACGGTGATACAATGACAAACTTGATCCGTAGCAATGATGACGCGAATTTCCCCTGGCTGGGTGCTTTGATCGGTTCTGCCATTATCGGTTTCTGGTACTGGTGCACTGACCAGTTTATCGTACAGCGCGTGCTCTCCGGAAAGAACGAAATGGAAGCCCGCCGTGGTACTATCTTCGGTGCTTACCTGAAACTGTTGCCTGTATTTCTGTTCCTGATTCCGGGTATGATTGCGTTCGCATTACACCAGAAATATATCGGTGCCGGTGGTGAAGGTTTTCTTCCGATGCTCGAAAACGGAACCGCAAATGCCGACGCTGCATTCCCGACATTGGTAGCCAAATTACTTCCTGCCGGTGTGAAAGGTCTGGTGGTATGTGGTATTCTGGCTGCTTTGATGAGTTCTCTGGCTTCTTTGTTCAATTCGTCAGCGATGTTGTTCACTATCGACTTCTACAAACGTTTCAGACCGCAGACTTCGGAAAAGAAACTGGTCGGTATCGGACAGGTTGCTACTGTGGTAATCGTTATCCTGGGTATCCTCTGGATTCCTATCATGCGTAGCGTAGGCGATGTACTTTATACCTACTTGCAAGACGTTCAATCAGTATTGGCTCCGGGCATTGCCGCAGCCTTCTTGCTGGGCATCTGCTGGAAACGTACTTCTGCGCAAGGAGGTATGTGGGGATTGATTTCCGGTATGGTGATCGGTCTGACCCGTCTCGGTGCAAAGGTATATTACAGCAATGCAGGTGAAGTGGCAGATTCTACATTCAAATATTTGTTCTATGATATGAACTGGCTGTTCTTCTGCGGTTGGATGTTCCTGTTCTGCATTATCGTTGTGATTGTAGTCAGTCTGGCAACAGAAGCTCCCACTGCCGAAAAGATTCAGGGACTGGTATTCGGCACAGCTACTAAAGAACAAAAAGCGGCTACCCGTGCAAGCTGGGATCACTGGGATATCATTCATACAGTAATCATCCTGGCTATCACTGGGGGCCTTCTACTGGTATTTCTGGTAATTAAATAAAAAAACTCATATCAACAAAAACAATGAATAACTATTATATGCAACAGAAAGCATCCACAGAGCCTATCGGCTTCAACCTGTTACCGAAGTTATTCACGCTGTCTCAACTGCAAAGCCTCTACGAAGCTATTTACGGTGAACAGATAGATAAGCGTAACTTCCGTAAACGGATAGCCGAAATGGACTACATTGAAAAAACAGATAAGATTGATAAAACAGGTTCCAAACGCGGAGCTGCCTTATACAAATTCAATGAAAAGGCATACCGCAAGGCACCGAATTTTAAATTATAAATTATGCTGGAAGAACTGAAAAAAAAGGTATTCCATGCCAACCTTGAACTGGTGAAGCATGGACTGGTTATCTTCACCTGGGGAAATGTATCGGCTATCGACCGTGAAACGGGACTGGTAGTCATCAAACCCAGTGGTGTAAGTTATGACGATATGAAGGCGGAAGACATGGTGGTGGTGGACCTCGATGGCAAGGTAGTGGAAGGACGATTGAAACCGTCTTCAGACACTCCAACCCACGTGGTACTCTACAAGGCTTTCCCAGAAATCGGCGGTGTGGTACACACCCACTCTACTTACGCTACTGCCTGGGCACAAGCCGGATGTGACATTCCGAATATTGGAACGACACATGCAGATTACTTCCACGATGCCATACCTTGCACGGCAGATATGACAAAGGAAGAAGTGGAAGGAGCGTATGAAATGGAAACCGGAAATGTAATCGTGAAGCGCTTTGAAGGGCTGAACCCTGTACACACACCGGGAGTACTGGTAAAGAATCACGGCCCCTTCTCTTGGGGAAAAGATGCGCATGATGCTGTACACAACGCAGTGGTAATGGAACAAGTAGCTAAGATGGCAAGTATTGCTTATGCCGTCAATCCGAAACTGACCATGAATCCGCTGTTGGTGGAAAAGCATTTCAACCGCAAGCATGGACCTAACGCCTATTATGGACAATAAACAATTGATAATTAAAAACTAATAACTTAAAATTAAAGAATTATGAACGCATTTGATCAATATGAAGTATGGTTCGTAACCGGAGCACAGCTCCTGTACGGAGGTGACGCAGTTATCGCAGTAGACGCACACAGTAATGAAATGGTAGCTGGACTGAACGCCAGCGGTAAATTGCCGGTAAAGGTGGTTTATAAAGGTACAGTAAACTCTTCTAAAGAAGTAACTGAAGCTTTCAAAGCTGCTAACAATGATGAGAAATGTATCGGCGTTATCACCTGGATGCACACTTTCTCTCCTGCCAAGATGTGGATTCACGGTTTGCAGGAACTGAAGAAGCCGTTGCTGCATTTCCATACTCAGTTCAATAAAGAAATTCCTTGGGATACCATGGATATGGACTTCATGAACTTGAACCAGTCTGCTCACGGTGACCGTGAATTCGGCCACATTGTAACCCGTATGCGTAAAAACCGTAAGGTAGTGGTAGGGCACTGGCAAGATGAAAAAGCACAGGGTCAGATTGCAACATGGATGCGTGTTTGCGCCGGATGGGCTGATGCACAAGATATGCTGATTATCCGTTTCGGTGACCAGATGAACAACGTTGCTGTTACTGATGGTGACAAGGTATCCGCTGAACAAGTTTTGGGTTACCACGTAGACTACTGTCCGGTAAACGACCTGATGAAGTACTACAATGCAGTGGAAGACAAAGATGTACAGGCAATGGTAGATACTTACTTCAAAGAATATGACCATGCTCCTGAACTGGAAAAAGCCGGAACAGAAGCTTATACCAAAGTGTGGAACTCTGCAAAAGCAGAAATCGCTCTCCGTCGTATCCTGAAAGATACAGGTGCCAAAGCATTTACTACCAACTTCAACGACCTCGGTGACTTTGACCAGATTCCGGGATTGGCTTCTCAACGTTTGATGGAAGAAGGTTATGGTTTCGGTGCAGAAGGTGACTGGAAAACCGCCGCTTTGTACCGCACCACATGGTTCATGAGCCAGGGTATGCCGAAAGGTTGTTCTTTCTTGGAAGACTACACTTTGCATTTCGACGGTGAAAAGAGCGCTATCCTCCAGGCTCACATGCTGGAAGTTTGTCCGCTGATTGCTGAAGCAAAACCGAAACTGGAAGTACATCGCCTGAGCATTGGTATCGATAGCGAAACTGCACGTCTTGTATTCACCAGCAAACAAGGTGAAGGCGTAGCCGCTACTATCGTTGACCTAGGTAACCGTTTCCGCCTCATCGTAAACAAAGTAGAATGTATCAAGAGCAAACCGCTGCCCAAACTTCCTGTTGCCAGCGCATTGTGGATTCCGATGCCGAACCTCGAAGTAGGTGCTGCTGCATGGATTCTGGCAGGTGGTACTCACCACACCAGCTTCTCTTATGATCTGACTGTAGAATATTGGGAAGATTATGCAGAAATGGCAGGTATCGAAATGGTAGTTATCGATGAAAATACAACTATCAGCGAGTTCAAGAAAGAACTGCGCATGAATGAAGTATATTACATGTTGAACAAAGCGCTTTGTTGATTATGAAACTAGACGCAAAATCAACCATCGAAGCAGGCAAGGCCATTCTTGGTATAGAATTCGGTTCCACTCGAATCAAGGCTGTTTTGATTGACCAGGAAAACAAGCCCATTGCTCAAGGAAGTCACACCTGGGAGAACCAGTTGGTTGACGGACTTTGGACATATAGCGTTGAGGCCATCTGGTATGGACTGCAAGATTGTTACGCCGACCTTCGCTCAAACGTGAAGAAGCTCTATGACATAGAAATAGAAGCTTTGGCGGCAATTGGCGTCAGCGCCATGATGCATGGTTATATGGCGTTCAATGATAAAGAAGAGATTCTCGTGCCCTTCCGTACTTGGAGAAACACCAATACAGGTCAGGCTGCGGCTGCTTTATCAGAACTGTTCGTTTATAATATTCCTTTGCGTTGGAGCATTTCTCATTTGTATCAGGCTATTCTGGACAACGAAGAACACGTAAAAGATATCAATTATCTGACAACGCTCGCTGGTTTTATCCATTGGCAGATAACCGGTAAAAAGGTATTAGGCATAGGCGATGCATCAGGTATGCTCCCTATAGACCCGGTTACCAAGAACTACTCCGCTGAAATGGTGGCCAAGTTCGACGAGTTAATCGCTCCGAAGGGATATAACTGGAAATTGCTGGATATTCTTCCCAAGGTATTGTCGGCTGGTGAAAATGCTGGTTTCCTGACACCGGAAGGTGCTAAGATGCTCGACGTATCCGGCCATTTGAAAGCTGGAATACCGGTTTGCCCGCCCGAAGGAGATGCAGGTACCGGTATGGTTGCAACCAATGCCGTTAAGCAGCGTACAGGAAACGTATCGGCAGGTACATCTTCATTCTCCATGATTGTATTGGAGAAAGATCTGTCAAAGCCCTACGAAATGATTGATATGGTTACTACTCCCGATGGAAGTCCCGTAGCCATGGTACATTGCAACAACTGTACATCTGACCTCAACGCATGGATCAACCTGTTCAAAGAATACCAGGAACTGCTGGGTATACCTGTAGATATGAACGAAGTATATGGAAAACTCTACAACCATGCCCTGACAGGCAATGCGGATTGTGGCGGTCTCATTTCATTCAATTACATCTCAGGCGAACCTGTAACAGGATTTGCAGATGGAAGACCGATGTTTGTACGTTCGGCCAATGACAAGTTCAGCCTTGCGAACTTCATGAGAACGCACTTGTATGCTTCTGTCGGTGTCCTCAAGATTGGTAATGACATTCTTTTCAAAGAAGAAAAGGTGAAAGTTGACAGAATCACAGGACACGGAGGTTTGTTCAAGACTAAGAATGTGGGTCAGAGAGTACTTGCAGCAGCATTAAATTCACCGATTTCCGTAATGGAAACTGCTGGTGAAGGTGGTGCATGGGGTATTGCGTTACTGGGTTCATTCCTTGTGAACAACGAGAAGAAGCAACCTCTCGATGCTTTCCTGGATGAGCAGGTGTTTGGTGGAGATGCAGGTGTTGAGATAGCGCCTACAGCTGAAGATGTAGCAGGCTTTAATGCATACATCGAAAACTACAAGGCAGCACTGCCCATCGAAGAAGCAGCAGTGAAATTCAAAAAGTAATTCCTACTTCAAGGAATAAACGAATGTAATAGTAGAGGGAGAAGCTTCGGCTGCCACGTGGGTGCTGTTGGCACCGGAGCAACTCCCTATACATTCGTTCTACAAGCTCGGACAATTCATTGAATCCGGCAAAGCATCGTTACCAGCTCAAAAGAAGTACTCTCACCCGCTTAGGTGAAGCACTTTCGTCAGTAAGCAAATAATCTCTATACCTCAAATATAATATAATATGAAAACGATCCTTATTACTTACCTGTTCCTTTTTTGTTTTCTCCTGACCGGGAAAGCTCAAACCCAACAAGAAGTTTCCTATTTCCCTTTGCAAGATGTTAAGCTGTTGGAAAGCCCCTTCCTGCAAGCTCAACAGACTGACTTACATTACATCATGGCCATGGAGCCCGACCGCCTGCTCGCCCCTTTCCTGCGCGAAGCCGGACTGACGCCCAAAGCGCCAAGTTATACCAACTGGGAAAACACCGGACTGGACGGACACATCGGCGGACATTACATTTCCGCACTCTCCATGATGTATGCCGCTACCGGAGACACAGCCATATACAATCGTCTGAACTATATGCTGAACGAACTACATCGTGCACAGCAAGCCGTAGGCACCGGATTCATCGGAGGAACTCCCGGAAGCCTGCAACTTTGGAAAGAAATTAAAGCCGGGAATATCCGTGCCGGAGGTTTCGACCTCAATGGCAAATGGGTACCCCTATACAATATACACAAGACTTATGCCGGATTGCGCGACGCTTACCTCTATGCCGGAAGCGACCTTGCCCGCCAGATGTTGGTAGCCCTCACCGACTGGATGATAGACATCACCGCAGGACTCACCGACCAACAAATGCAAGACATGCTCCGCAGCGAACACGGAGGACTGAACGAAACTTTCGCTGATGTTGCCGAAATCACAGGTGACAAGAAATACCTGGAACTGGCACGCCGTTTCTCCCATAAAGTAATTCTGGACCCTCTTGTGAAGGATGAAGACCGCCTGACAGGCATGCATGCTAACACACAGATACCGAAGGTTATCGGCTATAAACGTATCGCCGACCTTGCACAAGACCAGAACTGGGATCACGCCGCCCGCTTCTTCTGGAACACAGTGGTAAATCATCGTTCCGTCTGCATTGGTGGCAACAGTGTACGCGAACATTTTCATCCGGCAGACAATTTCACATCCATGCTCAATGATGTGCAGGGCTAAAAGGAAGGTTATTATCACGGGAAAAGGAAGTCACTATCTTCATTTCTCCCGCAAATGGAAAAAAAGCCGGAGATGTAGTTACTTTCAACTATGCCGATGAGAGTCAGCGTGGAACAGATCCCCGACAAGAAAGACTATTATGCCTTCTCATACGGTCCTATCGTCCTTGCAGCTTCCACAGGCACCGAACATCTTGACGGTTTATATGCAGATGACAGCCGTGGCGGACACATTGCCCATGGCAAACAAATACCTTTGCAGGAAGTACCGGCGTTGATCGGAACTCCCGATTCAATCCGCAATTCTATCCATAAGAACAACGGAGACCGGTTATCATTCAGCTTCAACGGAAACGTTTATCCGGCACAAAACAAGCCTTTGGAACTTGTCCCATTCTTCCGTTTACACAATACCCGTTATGCTGTATACTTCCGCCAGGCAAGCGAAGAACAGTTCAAAGCTATTCAGAAAGAAATGGCAATGGCTGAACAAAAAGCCACCGAACTGGCTAATCAGACGATTGACCTGATTTTCCCGGGAGAACAGCAACCGGAGTCCGATCATAGCATCCAATATGAGCAAGCAGAAACCGGAACTGATAACGACCGTCACTTCCGGCGTGCCAAAGGTTGGTTCAGTTATAACCTCAAAGTAAAGAAAGAAGCCGGCCGCCTGATGATTACAATACGGAAAAACGATCGTAACAAAGTTACCATTCTACTGAATAATGAGAAGTTGACAGTTCATCCTGCTATCAGCGAAACAGACAAAGACGGTTTTATCACTCTCTCCTATCTGTTGCCCCGAAAACTAAGTACAGGTAGCTGCCCGATACGCTTTGTCCCCGACGGAACAGAGTGGACACCTGCTATTTACGAAATACGGTTACTCAACTAAATCGCTCTTCCGATCGACCTGGAATGCGAAAAGGTAAATGTACGCGACAACCGCACAGGAAATCACGGTTAATCCGGGAAATATAAAAGCAAAAAAGCAGTCGGCGAAATCCTTACTTCGGCAAATCTGACTGATCACAATTCTTTTGAAAATCCTAATATTGTAAAACCGGCACCCTTCAAAGAGGTAAAAATCAATAAAGGCACAATGAAGGTGAAACTTCCTGCTAAATCTATTGTTACATTAGAGTTACAGTAATTTAAGGGCAAATACTTATTGTACCACAAACAAAAAGACTGTTGAATTGGTAATAAAAAAGATAGCACTTTAGGATTGTTAAATCCACATAAAGAGTTATCTTTGCCAACAATCTGACAGAAATCAATTAAATTTTAATGATATGAACGATAATAAACTTATGAATCGTGCAGCGGATAACATCCGTATTCTCGCTGCTTCAATGGTTGAAAAAGCCAATTCCGGTCATCCGGGTGGTGCCATGGGTGGTGCTGACTTTATAAATGTACTCTTTTCTGAGTTTCTAGTATACGATCCTGAAAATCCCCGCTGGGAAGGACGTGACCGTTTCTTTCTCGATCCGGGTCACATGTCTCCCATGCTCTATTCTACATTGGCATTGACAGGTAAATTCACATTGGATGAATTGAAAGAATTCCGTCAATGGGGAAGCCCTACTCCGGGACATCCTGAAGTAGACATCATGCGCGGTATAGAAAATACTTCCGGTCCGTTGGGGCAGGGACACACCTTCGCAGTAGGTGCCGCTATTGCTGCCAAATTCCTCAAAGCCCGGTTCAACGAGGTGATGAACCAGACAATCTATGCTTACATCTCCGACGGTGGTATCCAGGAAGAAATTTCTCAAGGTGCCGGACGCATTGCCGGTGCACTGGGTCTGGACAATCTGATTATGTTCTATGACTCCAACGACATCCAGCTTTCTACCGAAACGAAAGATGTGACCGTTGAAGACACTGCCATGAAATATGAAGCATGGGGCTGGAACGTACTTAGCATCAACGGTAACGATCCTGACGAAATCCGTGCCGCTATCAAAGAAGCTCAGACAGAAAAAGAGCGCCCGACTCTGATTATCGGTAAAACCGTTATGGGTAAAGGCGCACGCAAAGCAGACGGTAGCAGCTACGAAGCCAACTGTGCTACACACGGCGCTCCACTCGGTGGCGACGCTTATGTAAATACAATCAAGAACCTGAATGGTGATCCGGCCAACCCGTTCGTCATTTTCCCGGAAGTAGCCGAACTGTATGCCAAACGTGCAGAAGAACTGAAGAAAATCGTAGCAGAAAGATATGCAGTAAAAGCCGAATGGGCAAAAGCAAATCCAGAACTGGCCTGCAAACTGGAAGCTTTCTTCTCCGGAAAAGCTCCGAAAGTAGACTGGTCTGTTATCGAACAAAAAGCAGGTGGCGCAACCCGCGCAGCCTCTGCAACTGTATTGGGAGCACTTGCTACACAAGTAGAAAACATGATTGTAGCTTCTGCCGACCTTTCCAACTCCGACAAGACGGACGGTTTCCTGAAGAAAACACATTCTTTCAAGAAAGGTGATTTCAGTGGGGCATTCTTCCAAGCCGGTGTATCCGAATTGTCAATGGCTTGTATCTGTATCGGTATGTCACTTCATGGGGGTGTTATCGCTGCTTGCGGTACCTTCTTCGTATTCTCCGATTACATGAAACCTGCCGTACGTATGGCTGCCCTGATGGAACAACCGGTGAAATTCATCTGGACACACGATGCATTCCGTGTGGGTGAAGACGGTCCTACTCACGAACCGGTAGAACAGGAAGTACAGATCCGTTTAATGGAAAAACTGAAAAACCATAAGGGACACAATTCTATGTTGGTACTCCGTCCGGCAGATGTAGAAGAAACCACAATCGCATGGAAACTGGCTATGGAAAATATGTCTACTCCGACAGGATTGATTTTCTCTCGTCAGAACATCGCTAATCTTCCGGCTGGAACTGATTACGAACAAGCCACCAAGGGTGCTTATATCGTAGCTGGTTCAGATGAGAACCCGGACGTTATCCTGGTAGCTTCCGGTTCGGAAGTTGCTACACTGGTGGCCGGCACTGAATTACTTCGCAAAGACGGTATAAAGGTACGTATCGTATCTGCTCCTTCCGAAGGTTTGTTCCGCAGCCAGCCTAAAGAATATCAGGAATCAATCCTTCCGTCAGAAGCTAAAATCTTCGGTCTGACTGCCGGTTTGCCTGTCACTCTTCAAGGTCTGGTAGGTGCTCACGGTAAAGTTTGGGGATTGGAATCTTTCGGTTTCTCAGCTCCTTACAAAGTACTGGATGAGAAACTTGGATTTACTGCTGAAAACGTTTATAAGCAAGTAAAAGCAATGCTCTAATGAAAACAATCGGATTAGCATGCGACCACGCCGGTTTTGAACTGAAAGAATATGTTCGCGGCTGGCTGGAAGTAAAAGGCTGGGCTTACAAAGACTTCGGAACCAACTCTGCCGCAAGCGTAGATTATCCGGACTATGCCCATCCGCTGGCCCTTGCAGTAGAATCGGGTGAATGTTATCCCGGTATCGCTATCTGCGGCAGTGGAAACGGAATCAATATGACGCTGAACAAACATCAGGGAGTTCGTGCCGCACTCTGCTGGAATGCAGAAATAGCGCACTTGGCCCGTCAGCACAATGACGCCAATATCCTGGTAATGCCGGGTCGCTTCATCAGTACTGAAGAGGCGGACATGATTCTGACAGAGTTCTTCTCCACACAGTTTGAAGGGGGACGCCACCAGAACCGTATAAATAAGATTCCAATAAAATAAGCCTGAAAAGACTTACAAAATAAGGCAGCTATTATTATTCGGGGGATCACCTCAAATAAAATAGCTGCCTCTATTTTTTTTGAATAATCCAAGCGTATATCCGGGAAATATGTATTCAATATTTACCACTTAAATATCCCCAAAACATTCATTTGTTTTTTCGCTTTCATAATCCATTGAAAATAGTTTATCCTTCATACACAAACTTTTTTTAAGTTTATAATAAAAACATTCATCGTTTATTATAAACGGGTATAGAGTTTATTATAAACTTTCAAAAGGCATTGCAGTAGCTTATATTAGAATTTATACAACAAAAAAGGCTGCAAAACCTGTAATAGATTGCAGCCTTAAGCCTTTGAAGGGATTAGTTATACCCTAAATTCCAGAAGTATCACCTAGGACATCTGTTGTAATATTACACTTTATTATAATTAAATATAGACGCTTATATGGATTACTTTCTTTCATTTTCAAATTTTAATTTATAGTTTTACTGCACGTTACTTCTACAAATATACAACATAAAAATGCGTTTGTCAAGTCCTTTTCATTACTGACTGCATACTTGATGTAGAAAAAGAAACGCTTAGCGTACAAAAACACAGTTTTTTCTATCAGTATCACTTGATAAATCCGAGGATAAACTGATAGCAAAAGTAACCGCAGACAACAAACTTCAACAAAGTGCCCAGTATAAATCCGATTAATGAGCCTACTCCTGATTTGAGTGCTTGCGAGAACTCTTTATTGCCAAGCAATTCACCAATCACTGCTCCCAGAAACGGACCGAGAATAACACCCCAAGGCAAGAAAAGAAGTCCGACAAGGGTCCCGATTATACATCCCCAATTTCCCCATTTACTGCCACCGCTATACTTACTGCCAAGCATCGGAGTAAAGTAGTCCAACACCTGCACCACGGCTACAATCAACAGCCAGATTATCAACTGTGTCGGAGTATAGTGTACCTTATCTGTAAAATGAAGAAATACCAGTCCCAAATATGCTATGGGAGGACCGGGGAGGAACGGAAGCACACAGCCGGCCAACCCGGCTATCATGCAGAGGGCGCTTATTATAATCAGAATAACATCCAGCATAACCTATCTTATTTAATATATGCACAAAAATACGGTATCTTTCAATATATACAAGGACATATCAAAACTTTATATCATCCTTACCTCTTCACTTTCTTCCGTACCTTTGTAATCTACTGTGACCTACAACCACCCCAAACGTGAAATACAGGTCAATCAAACCACTTTTAATTATTTATTCATCTAATATGCAATAAACTCAAAACGTTGCAAATTTCCGTCCACGTTTGCCCCATTTACATAAATAAAAACTATCTTTGCGTTTCAGAATCCCGAAAGACGAAAGAAATGGAGCAAATAGACAACCTAAAAGAGCTTATCAATCAAGGGGACGTGGACACAGCGATTGAGCAATTGGACCAGCTTCTCCAAGACACTTCTGTCGAAAAAGAGAAAGATACTCTTTACTATTTACGGGGAAATGCCTACCGGAAAAAAGGAGATTGGAAACAGGCACTGGATAATTACCAGTTTGCCATTGATATCAATCCGGAAGGTCCTGCCGTTCAGGCAAGAAAAATGGTAATAGATATCCTCAACTTCTACCACAAGGATATGTTCAATCAATAAAAGATATGTTTAATCAGTAATCGAACTCAAAGATAACGTAATAAATAAAGATTATGGCAAAAATCAAAGGAGCAATCGTAGTCGACACGGAGCGTTGCAAAGGATGCAACCTGTGCGTAGTGGCGTGTCCGCTCGATGTAATCGCCCTCAACAAAGAGGTCAATATGAAAGGCTATAACTATGCCTGGCAAGTGAAAGAAGATACCTGCAACGGATGTAGCTCGTGTGCAACGGTTTGTCCGGACGGATGTATATCTGTGTATAAAGTAAAAGTAGAATAAAAGAAAAGAATATGGCAGAAGAAGTTGTATTAATGAAAGGAAACGAAGCTATCGCCCATGCAGCTATCCGTTGCGGTGCGGACGGTTACTTCGGTTATCCTATTACTCCCCAATCGGAAGTGTTGGAAACGCTTGCCGAACTGAAACCGTGGGAAACAACCGGCATGGTAGTACTCCAGGCGGAAAGTGAAGTGGCAGCTATCAATATGGTATATGGAGGCGCAGGTAGCGGAAAGATGGTGCTGACGTCTTCTTCAAGTCCCGGCGTAAGTCTGAAACAGGAAGGTATCTCCTACATCGCAGGTGCCGAACTTCCTTGTCTGATTGTAAACGTAATGCGCGGCGGCCCCGGATTGGGTACTATCCAGCCGAGTCAGGCAGATTATTTCCAGACAGTAAAAGGCGGTGGCCACGGTGATTACAAATTGATTGCTCTTGCTCCGGCGTCCGTACAGGAAATGGCGGATTTCGTTGCGTTGGGATTCGAACTGGCATTCAAATACCGTAACCCGGCTATCATCCTCGCCGACGGTGTGATCGGGCAAATGATGGAAAAAGTGGTTCTTCCGGCGCAGAAACCACGCCGTACGGAAGAAGAAGTGATAGCACAATGCCCATGGGCTGCTACCGGAAAAGCTAAAGGCCGTAAGCCGAACATTATCACTTCTCTGGAACTGAAACCGGAGGCTATGGAAATAAACAATCTCCGTTTCCAGGCTAAATACCGTGAAATTGAAAAGAACGAAGTACGCTTCGAAGAAATAAACTGCGAAGATGCAGAATATCTGATTATTGCTTTCGGTTCAATGGCACGTATCGGTCAAAAAGCCATGGAGCTGGCACGCGAAAAAGGTATCAAAGTAGGTATCCTTCGTCCTATCACATTATGGCCGTTCCCGACAAAAGCAATTGCTGCTTACGCTGACAAAGTGAAGGGTATGCTTGTTACAGAACTGAATGCCGGACAAATGATTGAAGATGTCCGCCTGGCTGTGAACGGTAAAGTAAAGGTAGAACATTTCGGACGTCTCGGCGGTATTGTTCCCGACCCGGACGAGATTGTAACTGCTTTGGAAGAAAAAATAATCAAATAACGAAACGATGAATCCTGATAAAATAAGAAACGTACTGAACATCCTTTTTATGATATTGGCTCTTGCGGCTATTATCACCTACTTTGTTGTAGGAAAGGAAGACTTTAAAATGTTTATCTACGTATGCGGCGCGGCAATCTTTGTCAAGCTAATGGAGTTTTTTATACGGTTCACCAACAGATAAGGAGAAGAAGTTATGACTAAAGAAGAAATAATCAAACCCGAGAATCTGGTTTACAAGAAACCGACTCTGATGAACGATAATGCCATGCACTACTGCCCGGGTTGCAGTCACGGCGTGGTACACAAGCTCATAGCCGAAGTGATAGAGGAAATGGGCATGGAAGATAAAACGGTGGGAATCTCTCCGGTAGGATGTGCAGTTTTCGCCTACAATTATCTGGACATTGACTGGCAGGAAGCAGCACACGGACGTGCGCCTGCTGTGGCAACTGCCGTGAAACGCCTATGGCCGGATCGTCTCGTTTTCACATACCAGGGTGACGGTGACTTGGCTTGTATCGGCACAGCCGAAACGATCCACGCATTGAACCGTGGCGAGAATATCACGATTATCTTTATCAACAATGCAATCTACGGTATGACCGGCGGACAAATGGCGCCGACTACACTGGTGGGAATGAAAAGTTCCACTTGTCCTTACGGACGTGACGTCGAGCTCCACGGTTATCCGCTGAAAATTACCGAAATCGCTACCCAACTGGAAGGAACAGCTTACGTAACCCGCCAGTCCGTACAATCCGTACCGGCGATTCGTAAGGCGAAGAAAGCGATCCGTAAAGCATTCGAGAATTCAATGAGCGGTAAAGGTTCTAACTTAGTGGAAATCGTTTCTACTTGTAGCTCAGGCTGGAAGATGACTCCGGAGAAGGCTAACAAATGGATGGAAGAACATATGTTCCCATTCTATCCGCTAGGTGATTTAAAAGATAAAGAATAACGCTAAAAGTCAACAGAACAATGAAAGAAGAAATAATTATAGCAGGATTCGGTGGACAAGGCGTATTGTCTATGGGTAAGATCCTGGCTTATTCGGGGCTAATGGAAGGCAAAGAAGTAAGCTGGATGCCGGCATACGGTCCCGAACAACGCGGTGGAACAGCCAACGTTACAGTAATTGTAAGCGACGACAAGGTTTCTTCACCCATTTTGAGTAAATATGATACTGCTATCATTCTGAACCAGCCTTCACTCGAAAAGTTTGAAAATAAGGTGAAGCCCGGTGGTATCCTGATTTATGACGGTTACGGAATTATCAACCCTCCTACCCGCAAGGATATCAAGGTATATCGTATCGATGCCATGGACGCAGCCAACGAGATGAATAACGCCAAAGCATTCAACATGATTGTACTTGGCGGTTTATTAAAACTCCGCCCGATTGTGACATTGGAAAATGTAATCAAGGGATTGAAGAAAACTCTTCCGAACGCCATCACCACTTGATTCCGATGAACGAAGAAGCAATCAAGAAAGGTATGGAATTAATCCGTGAGGTTTAATTAACAGATAATGTGCAATGGATAATTGATAATTATTAGCTACGTATAGTACGTATGCAACATAATTTTCAATTATCCATTATCATTAAATCAATTAAAGTAAGTATCTTTGCCTCCAATTATGAGACGAATCTTACTATTATATATATTACTTTCCGTTGTAGGGCTGACAACTGTCCATGCACAGTTTAATCCCGGTCGTCAACAAATCGACGAAAACGGATATGACCAATACGGTAACCAGGTAGACCCTGCAATGATTCCGGACAGACTGGATAGTGCAAACGTTGAAGTAAAGGGATTACCACCTACCTTATATATGTGGCGGATCAAAAACCAGCTGGGCGACCGGACGATAATCCCTGCCGACACCGCCTATCACCACTTTCAGAACACGAATCTCACGGAAGGAATCACCGGACATTACAATTATCTCGCCAATATGGGGTCGCCCCGTATGTCACGCATCTTCTTTGACCGCCGTTATCCGGAGCCGACCATTTTCATGGAACCTTTTTCCAGTTTCTTTGTCCGTCCCACAGAATTTAATTTTACGAACAGTAATGTTCCCTATACCAATCTGACGTATCATAAAGCCGGTAATAAGGTAAATGGAGAAGAACGTTTCAAATCCTACTTCTCTGTAAACGTAAACAAGAAGTTGGCCTTCGGTTTCAACATTGATTATTTATACGGACGGGGATACTACAACAATCAGAATACTGCATACTTTAACGCTGCAGTTTTCGGTAGCTATATCGGAGACAGATATCAGGTGCAAGGAATATACAGTAACAACTATCTGAAGACTAATGAAAACGGAGGTATCACCGATGACAGATATATCACCGCTCCGGAGGAAATGGCCGAAGGACGAAGGGAATACGAATCAACCAACATTCCTACTGTATTGAGCGAAACAACCAACCGTAATCATGACTTTTATGTATTCCTGACTCAACGTTATAATCTAGGATTCAAACGTGACATTCCGCAGGCTGAAAACGACACGACTCCCGCCAAACAGGAGTTTGTACCGGTGACGAGCTTTATACACACCATTCAGGTAGAACGGGCACGCCATGGCTTCAATTCTTATGACGAAGTAGCGGACGGATATTATCAGAACACATATTTTGATAAGGACAATAAAGCGTTCGTAAGAGACAGTACTACTTATGTAGGAATCAAGAATACAATCGGCATCGCTTTACTGGAAGGTTTCAACAAATATGCAAAAGCCGGATTGACCGCATTCGCTTCTTACAAAATCAGTAAATATACGCTGATGAATAAGGACGGAGGACCATTACCCGACAAATACAATGAGAACGAGATATTCGTCGGAGGAGAGTTATCCAAACGGGAAGGGAATATTCTTCACTATCACGCAATCGGTGAAGTGGGACTTGCAGGAAAAGCAATCGGACAGTTCAATGTAAAAGGAGATATAGACCTGAATTTCCCGTTATGGAAAGATACCGTCAGCCTTATTGCCCGCGGTGAGGTCAGCAACCAGCTTGCACCTTTCTATATGCGTCATTACCATTCCAAACATTTCATGTGGGATAATGATATGGATAAGGAGTTCCGTACACGTATCGAAGGGGAACTAAGTATTGCACGCTGGAAAACCCGGCTAAGAGCGGGAGTAGAAAACATCAAGAACTATACGTATTTCAACCAACAGGCAACGCCCGAACAGAAAAGCGGAAGCCTTCAAGTATTATCGGCAAGCCTCAACCAGGACTTCAAGCTCGGAATCTTCCATTTAGATAATGAAGTAACCTGGCAGAAATCCAGTGACCAGACTGTGCTGCCCTTGCCCGATCTTTCTTTGTATCATAACTTTTATATGCAGTTTAAATTAGCAAAGAAAGTGCTTAGCGTGCAATTAGGTGCCGACGTGCGATATTTCACGAAATACAATGCACCCGCCTATATGCCGGCTATCCAAAATTTCTACCTGCAACCGGAAGAAGGCAAAGTTGAGATAGGCGGTTATCCGATTGTGAATGTCTATGCAAACCTGCATCTGAAACGTACACGTTTCTATGTGATGATGTATCACGTGAACCAAGGAATAAGCAGACCTGATTATTTTCTGTCTCCTCACTATCCTATCAATCCACGCGTCCTGAAATTCGGACTTTCATGGAATTTCTATGATTAACAAAACCTTTATGGCTTATGGAGACACGCCCGAAACTGAGACTATTCAGATATTTAGTGCCTGTTATCATTATATTGGCACTTATTTTCACTTTCCGATATTGCGGAAAACAAGAAAAACCCTTAGGGCATCCGCGTGATTATGCCGCCATTGCCAAAGAAGGAATACTACGTGTAGCTACCGAATACAACTCAATCAGTTTTTATGTGGACGGTGACACTATCTCCGGCTTCCATTATGAACTGATACAGGCCTTTGCCCGTGATAAAAGACTGAAAGCAGAAATCACCCCAGTCATGAGTTTCGAAGAACGGCTGAAAGGACTGAGTGAAGGGCGTTATGATGTTATTGCTTATGGAATATTGGCGACTAGCAAATTAAAAGATTCCCTGCTTCTCACCTCTCCCATTGTCCTCAACAAACAAGTCCTGGTTCAACGCAAAGAGAATGGAGAAAACGATTCACTCTATATCCGTAACCAACTGGATTTAGCCCGGCGGGCACTTCATGTCGTAAAAGGTTCGCCTTCTATCTTGCGTATTCAGAACTTAGGAAATGAAATCGGAGACACCATTTACATAAAAGAAATAGAAAAATATGGCCCCGAACAATTGATTTCACTAGTAGCACACGGAGACATTGACTATGCAGTTTGTGACGAAAGCATTGCACGGGCAGTAGCGGATTCCTTGTCGCAGATTGATATCAATACGGCTATCAGCTTCACACAGTTCTACTCATGGGCAGTCAGCAAGCAATCCCCCGTTTTACTCGATAGTTTGAATACGTGGCTGGATAAGTTCCAAAAGAAATCAGAATATCAAAAGATTTATAAAAAATACTATAATCAATAAAGTTGCTCTTGACAAAAAATAGTTTTATCTTTGGGCTTTGTTAAAACAGACACAATAGGTATTACAATTATGAGTGAAAAGATAATTAAATGGGGATTCATCGGTTGCGGAGAAGTAACCAAAACGAAAAGTGGTCCTGCTTTCCAAAAAGTAGAACATTCGGAAGTCGTAGCTGTAATGAGTCGCGACGGTGCCAAAGCAAAGGCTTATGCAAAAGAAAGAGGTATCAAGAAATGGTATGACGACGCACAGGAACTGATAGACGATCCGGAAGTAAATGCCATTTATATCGCCACTCCTCCTTCTTCTCATGCTACTTATGCTATTATGGCAATGAAAGCAGGTAAGCCTGCATACATTGAAAAGCCAATGGCACAGACATACGAAGAGTGTACCCGTATCAACCGTATTTCGCAAGAAACAGGCATTCCTTGTTTCGTTGCTTACTACCGACGTTATCTCCCGTACTTCCAAAAAGTAAAAGAGCTTGTAGAAAACGGTTCTATCGGTAACGTTATCAATGTACAGATACGTTTCGCACAGCCACCACGCGACCTGGACTATAACCGTGAAAATCTTCCCTGGCGTGTACAAGCGGACATTGCCGGAGGCGGTTACTTCTACGATCTTGCCCCGCATCAGATAGATTTATTGCAGGATATGTTCGGTTGCATTCTCGAAGCAAATGGTTACAAGAGCAACCGCGGAGGACTTTATCCTGCCGAAGACACTCTGAGTGCATGCTTCCAATTTGACAATGGATTGGTAGGTAGTGGTTCCTGGTGTTTCGTAGCGCACGACTCCGCACGCGAAGACCGCATTGAAGTGATAGGAGACAAAGGAATGATTTGTTTTTCTGTCTTCACCTACGAACCTATCGGACTGCATACCGAACGCGGACGCGAAGAAATCTGTATCGGTAACCCGGAACATGTACAACAGCCTCTTATCCAAGCGGTGGTAGACCATCTATTAGGTAAATCCATCTGTTCCTGCGACGGTGAAAGTGCCACACTGACCAACTGGGTTATGGACAAGATTCTCGGAAAGCTTTAAACGGATATTTCCTACCGTTTTATCAGTATTCAAGATCCCGAACTTTATCCGTTCTCTTTCGGCGTCTGCTGGTACTGGTAGAAAATTAAAGGAAATCGTTCCTTGGTATATTGTTAGTTTTTCTATCTTTGTAGAAAGATGTTATTTCTGAAAAGAAGTAAATAGGATAAAACTAACAATATTTTTTATTGCCATGACTAAAGAAGAACTAATGCGGAAAGCAATAGAGCTTTCAAAAGAAAATGTCGAAAATGGTGGAGGCCCTTTCGGTGCTGTTATCGCCACCAAAGATGGAGTGATTATCGCTACCGGTGTAAACCGCGTCACAACGTCTTGTGATCCTACTGCACATGCCGAAGTTAGTGCAATACGTGCCGCAGCCGCCAAACTGGGAACATTTGATCTTAGCGGATATGAGATATACACCTCCTGCGAACCTTGTCCCATGTGCTTGGGTGCTATTTATTGGGCACGACTGGACAAGATGTACTACGGTAACAACAAAACCGACGCCAAAAATATCGGTTTTGACGATTCTTTTATCTACGACGAACTGGAACTGAAACCAGAAGACAGAAAACTTCCCTCCGAAATTTTACTACCCAATGAAGCTATTACCGCCTTTGAGGCTTGGGCAGCCAAAGAGGATAAAATAGAATATTAGATTTCTCTTTTTTATTATTAACTAATTAACAACCCTGCAAATGAAAAGAAAAAACCTTCTAGTTTTTCTAACAGCAGCATGCCTGTTTGGTTGTCAACAACAAGACAACCTGCAAGACCCCAGTAAAGAAGCTATCGACTTCTCTACTTCTATCGACAACCAAAGCATCACTGACTTGCTTACTCGTAACAGTGCCGCTTTATCGCTTCCCGTAAAGAATAGCTTCTCAACTGGAGATGTAATCTCAATGTCAGTTTCCAATCAAGACTATCTTCCGTTTGCCCTAGGCGTAGATAGTCAGACATGGGACGAGATAGACACAGACGTTGAATCTGTTACATTCTATGCTCATTACCCCGAATTGACTGACGAAGCTGCTACCAGAGCATTGGGAAAACGTTACCGCAGTATAAAGGGAGGAAAAGAACATCTATTCGGAATAGCTCAAGCCATTCGCGGAACTAAAAACGTAGCCTTAAAGTTCAAACGAATGACTGTACCCGTCATCTTACTTGACGAGGACGGCAGACCGTATAACGGTAAAGCAAGTATCAAACTTCGTTTGAGAAACAGAGGTATTCAAGATCTTTTTAACGGAAAGGTTGAGTTGGACAAGAGCGCGGAAGCCGAGGATATCAATATCAAAAAGGTATCTGACGGAGAATTAACCAACTTAATCCCACAAGAAACGATCAAAGCTGGAGAAGTAATTGGAGAAGTATCCATAGAGGGAGAAAAACAAGAAATCGTAGCAAATCAGGATGTTGAAGTAAGTGCCGGAAATGCGATTGTCATGAGGTTCGCCCGCAACCGTGTCATCTTTGACGGACACACTCCATTGCGTAGATAACGCAGACAAGTAAAAACGAACATAAATAAAAATCCCTGGAACTGCCGTAGACACTCAGCATTCCTGGGATTTTTCACACACAAAAGTTATTATTGAAATTGAAAACTGTTCTTAATTAGTTTAGAAGCGCATACCTACGGTTAATAGTACTTGACTACGTGTATTAGTTACTTTAGTGGCCGGAGGAGTTACCATAGTCCACTCACCTTGAGTTAACTCAAATTCATTATAAAATGGATAAAAGTTCTCTTTATATGTAGACAACTGATAAGCTAAATCTGCATAAAACATTTTTCCTCTATATCCTATTCCTAATGTATAATTACTCTGTGATCTCTTATTAGAAAAATCAGTATCAGTTATAAGAGAATTGGAAGGAATATATTTCACAGCCTCATCTCTAAATACAGCAGAACTATAATTATATCCTAAACGAAAAGCAAACTCTGGAATTACCTTATACTCAGCTCCAATACGGAATGTATGTTCACCTTTCAAACAGTTCTTTACTTCAGCATTCTCAAATTCCATATCCCCACCGCCATCATTACTTGAATACTTAAATTTCATTGTAGAATAATCTTCATATTCATATTCCGCACCTAATGCTAAAGAAGTTCCGACAGTATATCCTAAACTAACGTTATATTTCCATGGTGTTACCAATCGATAATCCCTGCTTCATATCTCCTACATAATCATAGGTATCTACAATTATACGTTTTAATTCATCAGTTTTTGCATCTCTATAATCATTGGTTACTATTGCACTCGTAGAATATGTTAACTTATAGAAAGTTGGGGTATGCACTGCAAAACCTATACGAAATGGAGAATATTCAAATGGACGAAGGATTAATCCCATTTTTACATCAAACCCAGAACCTGAGATATTGTTATAACTTTCAAGAGAATAACCTTCTCCTCTTTTATATGATTCATCATACCCAGAATATTTATCATAATCCACATCATAGGCCCCAATGGTCAATCCTAAATATACACGATCATTTATATTAAAAGATACATTAAAATCATACTGATCAATTCCCCCCTTTTCTCTTGAATTAAAAACAGAAGAAGGCTCTACCGGCAGAAAAGGAACATATAAATCTGGTTCATTATCAATCCGATCTCTTTCTGTCAGACCTCCTTGATACCCCAAAGCCCCAAGCCATCCAGCATCAGGATCTGAGAATATCCTATTTGCATTATCAAAATCCAAGTGCTGCCTAGAATTATCCCAAACATATCGTTCTGCATCAGTTGCCTGTAAAGCCATAGAATTAGTTTGAGAAACATAATATGGAGATCCCGGATTACTAGGGATTCTCAACTACTCCCATCATCCCCGACATCGACATATTTTTATAAAAAGATTTAGAACGCTTATAATTAAATCCAAAATTTACATAACGTAATGGAGTCTGATTACCTATTTTAGTAGCAAAAACAACTCCTATATTATCAAACGACCATCTATTCTTATCTATAGTTGATTTTTGACCTTCATATTTACTCTCCATTCCATAAGCTGAATAACTAAATGAAGTCATTACATCATTACTCCGATAGATACCAATACCAGCAGGATTTGTCCCCATTGTAGTTATATCTCCACCTAATGCCCCCATCGCACCACCCATTCCTACAAAACGAGCTGTACCATTCAAATCTTTATCTGCTATTTTGACACCATCATATACAGATTGTGCACTAACGGCTCCTATCACAAAAGATAAAGTATATATTACTGTTATAATCTTCTTCATAATCTAAATTAATCATATTAATACTATCTTCTAATTATCTTCTACTACTCCTACTAGAAGAACCGCCTCCTGAACGGGACGAACTACCGCCACCTGAATAACTACCGCCACTTGAACGAGAACTGCTACTGCTGGCTGGAGAATAACTTCTAGAAGATGAAGAAGAACGGTTACTATTATAGTTACTACGAGTGCTTTCCCTCGAATAAGTACGTGATGGAGAAGCAGAACTACCTCTATTATATGTCGAACTGGATCTTCTTGAAGAAGGAGAATATGTAGATGAACTACGAGCACTACTTCCGCGGGAACTATTATAAGAACTAGCACGAGTAGAGGTGCGAGTACTTGTCCCACTACTACGAGTACTACTTGGACGGGTATATGTACTTCTTCTTGAGGAGGATACATCTGAACGAGTAGATACTCCAGAACGTATGGATTCACTTCTTGAACCAACTACTCGCCCCGTTGAGACACGACCTCCAGAAGGTACGCTAGTAGTCCTACGTACTTGCGAACGACCATAATCTGAACGACGAGAAGTAGAAGAACTATATCTACTAGGAGCATATGAACGGCGACCCGTATAAGTGTTGCGTGCCCAATGGCTTCCACCACCCCAGCCCCAGCTAGGACCGCCGTGCCAATAGTGATGATGTCCCCAATAGCCACCACCATACCAACCACCCCAGTAGCCACCATACCAGCCGCCCCAGGAACCCGGGTAATATCCCCAAGAGTAGTAAGGACGATTCCAGCCCCAGCCATAATTCCAACCCCAGCCGTAAGAACCATAACGCCAATCCCACCAAAGCGGGTTACTGAACGTCGGGAATGCATAAGCATACATGCCGTCGGTATATACGTTCCAGTCCCAGGAATTCGGTCCGTAAACTACGTCCCAATATAACGGGCTGCTAATGCTAATAGCAAAACGCGGATTACGGAAACGGATGATACGTTCTGCGTACTCATAATCTTCCTGTGTACCGTCAAATTCGCCGGTCACCCATTCTCCATCCAAATCCGGATTAGATTTTTCTTTTATATATAAGGTATCATTGTCCATTACGAACTCATTATCACGTGCATCGTAACGGCGATTATATTCATCCACATCCCGTGTTTTTCCCTTACGGTCCTGAACAACTACGGTAGTACCCGGTGAAGTATAGATGTTGGTCACCTGTTGTTTCGTTTCCTTCTTAACCGGAGTTTCTTTCTTCTCCTGTTTATCTTTGGAAGGTACGAAGTAAAGGTCGTCATCAACGCTTTGTGCCAGCAAGCCTATCGGTAGGCACAAGGCAAATAGCAAGAAGTAAACAATCTTTTTCATATCATCTCGGTTTATGTAATTACTTAAACTTATTCACATTACAAAGATAAGGAAGAGATTTTTCGTCCGAAGGAGATTTTCCCCAAAGGATAATAGGGAAATCCCCTATTTCTAACTATCTTAGTAGAAGATACATTGCACCTTGGCATAAAATTCAAGTAAACTTGATTTTCTATACTTGGTTTGTAGTATCTTTGCATATTATTTACCAGAAAATAAAACAACTATGAAGTATTTTGAGTTCACGTTCCATACAAGTCCTTGTACCGAAACAGTTAATGACGTACTAACTGCAGTGCTAGGCGAAGTGGGATTCGAGAGTTTTGTTGAATGCGAAGGCGGACTGACCGCATATATCCAACAATCGGTATGTGATGAAAACGCTATCAAAACTGTAATCGCCGAATTTCCTCTATCCGATACGGAAATCACCTACACATTTACCGAAGCAGAAGACAAGGACTGGAACGAGGAATGGGAAAAGAATTTCTTCCAACCGATTATTATTGGAGACCGCTGTGTAATCCACAGTACTTTTCACCAGAATGTACCCAAAGCGGAATATGACATCGTCATCAACCCACAAATGGCCTTCGGTACGGGACATCACGAAACGACAAGCCTCATCATCGAAGAATTACTGGACAACGAACTGAAAGATAAATCCTTGCTCGATATGGGTTGTGGGACTTCTATTTTAGCTATCCTGGCACGTATGCGGGGGCACACCCCTGTACAGCCATCGACATCGATGAATGGTGTGTACGCAATTCTATCGAGAACATTGAACTGAATCATGTAGACGAAATCGACGTTTCACAAGGAGATGCTTCATCACTTACCGGAAAAGGGCCTTTTGACATTATCATCGCCAATATCAACCGGAATATATTATTGAATGACATGAAGCAGTACATTACCTGCATGCATCCAGGTTCAGAGCTTTATATGAGTGGATTCTATGTAGATGATATTGCTGTTATCCGTGAAGAAGCGGAAAAAAACGGACTGGCTTTTGTACATTACAAAGAGAAGAACCGTTGGGCAGAGGTAAAGTTTATTTATCAAGGCTAATCCCCTCCAACTGATTTTTCCTAAAAAAACAATATCCCCATGTCCGGACATCACATATAACAAAATGGGAATGTCGGACATAGGGATGTCACATATAAAGAAATTTATGCGAACTCCTTCTTTACTTGCTCACACCATTCCTTGATTTTCTTCTTTGCCTGTTCAGACTGATTATCCAAATCAATCACCAATCCGCACCACTGATTACCTCGTAAGGCTCTGGAACGTTCGAAAGTATAACCTTCAGAAGAAGTGAAGCCGACTAATGTAGCCCCGTCTCCTTCAAAAACTTCCGCCAACAAGCCAATACCATCGGCAAAGTTTTCAGGATAGCGTATCTGATCTCCGAGACCGAAAATAGCAACCTTTTTTCCTTTCAGTTCCATTGTTCGAAGCTCCGGTAACAGTTCATCCCAATAAGTAGGCAGCTCACCGTCAAACCACGTGGAAGCTCCAACAATAAAACAATCGTAAGCTGTAAAATCATTCTGCCATGCCTGTTCAATCGCTACTACTTCTATCTTATCTTCTCCAAACTCTTTCTGAATCTTCTCCGCTACCCAGCTTGTTCTTTCAGCCTTAGTAGCATAAAATAAACCTATCTTTTTCATAATCTGTACAATTTAATATTCCAACAAATTCTTGGCAGCTTCGTATATCTTAGCCTCATCCGGCAATATTTCTTTTTCCAGAATCGGATTAAAGCCGACAGGAGTAAATGTAGAACCGACACGTTCTACCGGACCGTCCAAATAGCGGAACATCTCCCCTCCAATCATAGCCGCCAGTTCCGCACCGAAACCGGAGAATACTTTATCTTCATGAACAACCAATGCTTTACTGGTTTTCTTGACCGATTCAAATATCGTTTCTTTATCCAACGGTATCAAAGAACGGATATCAATCACTTCCACTTTCCAGCCACCTTCTTTTTCCAAACGTTCGGCAGCGTGCAAACAGAAATGGGTTGTGTTGCCATAGGTGATAATACTCAAATCTGTTCCTTCACGACGAATACGTGCCTTTCCGAAAGGAACTTCAAAATCTTCCGGTACAACGGCTGCTGCTTCTACCGAGTTATACAAAGCTTTCGGTTCGAGAAACAATGTAAAGCCCTTGGAACGCATACTGGTCCGCAATAATCCGGCGGCATCATCAGCAAAGGAAGGACAGACAATTCGTGCTCCGGGCAAAGTTGTCAAAGCTCCCTCTATATTTTGGGAATGGTATAATCCCCCACCAATATAACCACCGGAAGCTAGCCGTAAAGTTATGTTCGGAGCAAACTTTCCATTGCTACGCCAATACTCATGTGTACATTCTACATATTGTTCTACGGCAGGCCAGAAATAGTCAGCAAATTCCGCCCCTTCTATCACGACATGGATTTTAGGGTCAAAGCGGCTCATTCCGTTAGCTGTACCCACAATATAATCTTCCGCAATCGGTGCGCTGAATACACGTGCATCACCAAACTCCTGCTGCATACCTTTGGTCACATTAAACACACCGCCTTTTTCCTTGTTTGCTACATCCTGTCCCCAGATAAACGTATCGGGGTTATGACGGAATTCGGCTTTCAACGTTTCGTTAATGGCGTTCACCATAAAAGTTTTCTCTCCTTCTGCCTGATGGATACCTTCTTTATACTTTTGAGGCTGATAAGGTTCGGGTATCACAAAGTCATAGATACTCTTGGGATCAGGATCGGGAGCAGACAAGGCCTTTCGATTAGCGGCTGATAATTCTTTCTTTGCATCAGTCTCTATTTGCAGCAGTTCCTCTTCTGTCAAGCGCTTATAGCGCAGCAACATCCGGCGGAACTTCATCAACGGATCAGCTTCTTTCACATAAGCCAGTTCATTTTCATCCCTGTACAAAGTATCTTTGTCAGAGTTGGAATGGGAACCGATACGGACACAATTGGCATGTACGATTACCGGGTTACGAGTGGTTATGGCATATTCCCGAGCTTCGGTCATAGCGTTCATCGAGTCGAACACATCTTTTCCATTACAATGGATAATCTTCAGATTCTTGAATCCGGAGAAGTTATCCGCCACTTTCCGATTGGCCGTCTGTTCGGATTTCGGGACGGAGATACCGTAACCATTATCCTGTATTACGAAAATCACAGGAAGACGCTCGAGACTAGCGCCATTGATGGCTTCATACACAAAGCCTTCGGAAGTAGCCGATTCTCCATGAGAAGTTATGGCAACTCCTTTATGACCATAATACACCATAGCTCTGGCTACACCTGCCGCATGGAGGTCATGTGTCCCCGTAGCAGACGAGATATTTTCGATGTGCCATTTCGGTTTTGCGAAGTGATTAGACATGTGCCGCCCGCCACTACCGGGATCAGTCGCTTTCGATATACCATTCAGGATAATTTCTTCTGCAGTCATTCCGGCAGAAAGCACAGTCAGCATATCCCGGTAATAAGGGAACAGAAAGTCTTCGCCGAGAGTAAAAACCTGCCCAATAGCCAGTTGGATTCCGTCATGTCCTGCATAAGGAGCATGGTAAGACCAACCTAACGATTGCAGCAAATAGGAAGGGGCTTTCTCATCCAGAGCACGTCCCAATGTCATCAGATGATACCACTTCTTCAAGGTTTCAATATCTGTATTTTTTATATCATACTTTTTCATAGTTAATGAACTCTTTATTAATGAAACAATCAGTTGAATCAACCTTTCCAGTTCTCCAGATAATCGGCTATGAAATGCAGGAAGTTACCACCCAGCATACCGTCTACCACCCGATGATCGTAAGACAAGGAAAGATACATCTTATGACGAATAGCAATCGTATCACCTTCCGGTGTCTCCACAACAGCAGGTTTCTTTTCAATGTATCCCACTCCCAGAATAGCTACTTGAGGCTGATTTATAATCGGCGTACCGAATAAGCTCTTGAATGTACCGAAATTAGTAATAGTAAATGTTCCGCCATCAATGTCTTCCGGCATCAATTTGTTATCTCTTGCTTTTAATGCCAGTGAATCAATGGCTACGGCAAGTCCGTTCAGATTCAGACGATCGGCATCACGAACCACCGGAACAATCAGATTGCCATCATTCAGAGAAACGGCAATACCGACATTGATATGTTTCTTGAACAGGATATTATATCCCTCTACCGATACATTCAGCTGCGGATAAGTTACCAGCGCTTTCGCTACCGCTTCCGTAATCATAGGCATATAGGTCAGCTTCACTCCTTCGTGACGGAAGAAGACATCCTTATTCTTTTCACGCCAACGGACTAGCTTGGTTACATCCACTTCCAGCACATTCGTAACATGTGGAGATACTTTCTTTGACATAACCATGTGGTCGGCAATAATCCGACGGACACGGTCCATTTCTTTCATCTCTACTCCGGACGTATTGATAGGGGCAGATGATTGAGGTGTAGCAGTGGAAGCCACAGATTGTACAGCAGGTACCGGAGATGACTTTGGACTCGCTGAAGCAGCAGGCATAATAGCCGACGGTGCATTTGCAGTCGAAGTTATGCCTATTGTTGCCGGTTTCGGCTCGCTAACAAGCCCTCTCTTTTTCCTGTCAATATAATCTTTTATATCTTTTTTGCTCAATCGTCCTTCATAGCCAGTCCCTTGCAGGGTATCCAGTTCTTCCTTCGGAATCTTAGCGTCCCGTGCCAATTGAATCACCACTGGAGAGTACCAACGTTCTTCGACAGCAACACCCGGTTTCGGCACTTCATTATGGGATTTCTCTTTAGTAGTTTCCTGAGAGGAGTTCGATTCATTGGAAGTTTCCTGTTCACTAGCACTGTCACCGTCCAAATTAATAACAGCAACGACAGTGCCCACCGCTACCGTATCTCCCTCTTTACACAAAATCTCCATTACTTTCCCCGCTACCGGAGAAGGTATTTCCGCACTCACTTTGGCAGTGTTTACTTCAAAAAGCACATCGTCTTCCTGAACCGACTCACCTACCTTTACAGACCAAGAAACAATTGTTCCTTCGGTTATACTCTCGCCCAACTTAGGCATTTTTATTTCGAATCTTGACATAGACAGTAAATTTATTATTCAACCTTGACACATTACAACAATACGTTGAAATAGAAAGTTTTAAGTTAAAGTATTTTTAACCGGACATCAACGGTTACATATCCATTCTTCACGAATGTACTTCTCCGAACGAAGCCGGTTGACAGCTTCCTTCTCCTCTACACTGAAAGAACTGACGGATTGCGATTCACTGAAATATTGAAAAGCATTTTCCTTGAAATCATCCACACTCCCCGCCGGCAAATATCTACCGATATTAGTAACCTCACTCCGAATGGAAGGAACGGCATATACGGAAGACAAAGTGCCGTCATGAGCTATCACATCCGGATTCAATACCTTATTTAATATCGTGAGGTCTGTATCATAAAGCAGTGTGCAATGATATAATACTCTGTCTTTATGTACACACTGTGCACTCCCCGATATTTTCAATCCATTCAGATAGATACCCAGCCGTTCATCTCCTTTAGCTTCTATACCGATGAATGACAGAAAGTCTAACGTTCGCTGAAGATAATGAACAAATTCAGGCAAACGCGAAACTGTTTCTATAAAAGTAAAATTGACATTACCCAAATCGTGATATACTGCCCCTCCTCCCGAGAAGCGACGGGCAATAGCTATCCGGTGCTGTTTCGCCCATTCCTTGTCAACTTCCGACCGAAGACGCTGATGTTTCCCTATCACAACAGAAGGAACGCTCTGCCAAAGCATAAAAACATCCTCCGTTCCCTGCTTCAGCAAATACTCTTCTGCCGCTAAATGGAAATAAATATCAGTATAAGGACTGTATATACATCGAATCATAGGTCTCGAAGATAAGGGATTAAAACATTACTTCGTGATAAATCTCTCCAACCGTCGGATGCGGAAATACGGTCTTCTGAAATTCTTCCAGCGTATATCCTCTCTGAATAGCAATGCCTGCTATGACAATCAACTCCGACGCCGGATTTCCCAGCATGTGGCAGCCGATGATTTTGCCCTCTTCATCTTGAATCAATTTACAGAGACCGTTCCCTTGCTCATTCTCCGCAACGAATCGTCCGGAATAAGCCATTGGTAGTTTCGTAACACGATAAGGGAGTCCGAGTTTTATCAGTTCTTCCTCAGTCTTACCTACTCCTGCCATTTCGGGATTCGTATAAACAATTCCCGGCACACAGTCGTAGTTCATCCGATCTTCTACTCCCAATATATGATTGATAGCAACTTCTGCTTCACGAATGGCGGTATGTGCTAATAAAGAATATCCTGTAATATCTCCGCAAGCATATACCCTAGGATGAGTAGTCAGTAAATGTTCATCTACTTTCACTCCATTCCGATGTAGCTCTATATTCAATTGTTCTAATCCTACGTTGGATAAATTTGCCTTACGTCCTACACTAAGCAGTATTTTATCCGTTTCAATCGCAGAAGCCTTGCCTCCCTTTTCAATCACGACCCTATCAGGTTTCACTTCCACTACTTTAGTATCCAGATAGAAAGAAACTCCCCGCTTTGTATATTCCGAACGAAGCATGCCACTGGTTTCCTTATCCATAGCGCCCAATATTTCGGGCATCATTTCCACGATATGTACCTTCACTCCCATACTGTTAAAGAAAGAAGCAAATTCCATTCCAATTACTCCCCCACCGATAATTACTAACGTTTTAGGTAGTTCTTTTATCTCCAATGCCTCTTTGGAGGTCCAGTAATCAACTTCCGCCAATCCCGGTATCGGAGGAATCACTGTATCGGAGCCGGTACATACCAGCAGATACTTTACAAAATACGCCTCTCCGTCACAAACAATGCGAATCAACCCATTTTCTTCCCCTTCTACAAAAGCTTCTTTCTCCACAATCGTAACCCCGTAAGAATTGACAGTCATTTTCACACCACCCGTCAGCATTTTCACCGTTTTATCTTTGCGGCTCATAATTTTAGATAAATCAAAGGAAGGGGATTCGGCAAACACGCCATACTTGGAAGCATTCTTAATGCTATCCAGAATTTTAGCAGAATATAACAGAGTTTTAGTAGGAATACACCCTTCATTCAAGCACACCCCACCTATTGCTTTTTTCTCGAAAAGAACGGCTTTCAGTCCGTTCGCCCCTGCCCGTTCGGCAGCTGTGTAACCGGCAGGGCCACCACCAATAATAGCTATATCAAAGTTCATAATCGTATTTTTTAGTAATAATACGATTATAACAAATGAAAGAAGAAATTAGTTGTTCAGAAAAATAATGCCCGCTATTTAATTGTCAGTTTTTTGAGGTCCTCCAATGTACCGTTAAATACATTCAGGTCTACATCTTCCTTAATGCCGGGTACATTTCCGACATCAGTATGTTGCCAGAAATTCCACTTGCCCTGATATTTCACCGAATCCACATAATAGTGAGCGATCCAATAAGGATAAGCATTGAAAATAGAATCGTCCAGGTAACGGGTTTTAAATTTATAAGAAGTGTATAGAATAGGCTTCACTCCATAATGGGATTCTACCCGGTCCAACCAGCGCTTCAAACCTTGTTGCAGTTCTTGTTTTTCCTTTCTTCCGGTCACTTCCACATCAAGTACGGGAGGTAAATCACCGGAAACAAGTTTTACCGTGCGAATAAAGAAGTCCGCCTGTTTCAAAGCATCCGTGCTCGGAATATAAAAATGATAAGCGCCACGGATAAATCCATGATTACGGGCATTGGCAAAATTTGCCTCAAATGTGGTATCGTTATGGTCCCCCCCTTCTGTCGCTTTCATAAAGACAAAGTGTAAAGGAGTAGCCGCTTGCTGGTTCCGCTGAAGTCTCTCCCAGTCAATTTTTCCTTGATAATGAGAAATATCAATACCATGAATATCATATCCGGAAGGAATACAAACTCCATACTCCTTTAAACCGTTACAAGGTTTCCAACGATAGGCATACGGACGAATGAAAAACCAATAGAAGACAGCAGAAAAACAACCGACAATCATCACTGCCAGAATATTACGCAACCAGATAGGCATGATACGCGCTTCGCTTTTCTTTTTACCGCGACGTGCAGCAGATTTTTTTTAGAAGCCATGGGGAGATTTGGAAGAAGAAACAGTTCTTTTTTTCAAATTGGTGTAATTCGCATAATTCGTTCTTTTTATTAACTCTTCGTCAGTTTGCCGATTTATTTAAGTGTCTTAGTGATTAAAAATTAGTGATTGGTGACAAATGAAAAAAAAGCGGCGAACAGCAACCATACATTCTGCATGGCATTTACTGTTCACCGCTTCATGTTTATCGTTTACTTACCTTGTTCCAGCTGTAAAGTCTTAGTTGCCTGATCGCAAACTTCAGTAGGACCAAAGTACTGGATTGGTCCCGGATATACATAATCCGTTTCGATAGCCCAACGATCACGTGCAGCAAATGCTTTGCACTATCCAACCGGTTTCATTTCACCGTGACGACGTTCCATATTCATCATCATCGTGATGGGCACACCACCTGCAATCCATTGGTCAGCAGGAGCCGTAGTGTTGCGTACAGAAGACATATAGCCTGTCTTGCCGTTAGCAATCAGAGAAGCAGCTGTATAACCCAGTGAATAGCAATAGTCAGCATCATAGTTAGACGGAGCAGCGCAACGGCCTTCATAACCGAAGAAGTGGTGTTGAGAAGCGAACTTACCTACGATATTTACCTTCTTCTTTCCATGCAGCAACTTAGTAGCTACCATTTCCGACAACAGTTTTTCAGTTTCGATCAATGATACCTGTACGTTTCCGTGCGGGTCACGATCCAGAGTCAGCTGACGTGCAACACCCTCAGGCAGACTTGCATAGATAGCAGAGTTTTCCGGAGACAGTTTACGAATGATATAATCACGTTGGTGAGACTTCTTAATTTGAGCGAATTCTTCAGCAGCAGCCAGGAAGTCGTTCAACTCAGCAATCAGACGTTTCATAGCCGGAATAAACTCGATCAAACCTTCAGGGATCAAAACCGTACCGAAGTTGTTGCCTTGAGCAGCCCGGTTAGCTACTATCTGAGCAATGTAAGTTACTACATCGTCCAAAGACATATCTTTTGCTTCTACTTCTTCTGAAACGATACATACGTTAGGTTGTACCTGCAAAGCACATTCCAGTGCGATGTGAGAAGCCGAACGTCCCATCAACTTGATGAAGTGCCAGTATTTACGAGCTGAGTTACAGTCACGTTGAATGTTACCGATAACTTCAGCAGTAAACCTTACAAGCAGTGTCGAAACCGAAAGAAGTTTCAATCATTTCGTTCTTCAAGTCACCGTCGATAGTCTTCGGACAACCAATTACCTGTACGCCGCACTTCTTAGCTGCATAGTACTCAGCCAGTACGCAGGCATTTGTGTTAGAGTCGTCACCACCGATGATAACCAATGCTTTAATATCAAGTTGCTTCAGGATTTCCAGACCTTTTTCAAACTGATCTTCCTTCTCCAATTTAGTACGACCTGAACCGATGATATCGAAACCACCCGTGTTACGGTATTCATCAATGATATCTGAAGTCAGTTCCATATAGTTATGGTCAACCAAACCGCCGGGGCCAAGAATGAAACCATATAACTTGCTGTCCTTATTCAAACTCTTGATACCGTCGAAGATACCGGAAATCACATTGTGACCACCGGGAGCCTGACCACCAGAAAGGATAACGCCCACGTTCATAGCTGGGAAGTTAACCACTTCGTCAGTAGCCTCAAACTTGATCAACGGCATTCCGTACGTGTTCGGGAATAATGCTTTGATAGCTTCCTGATCGGCTACAGATTGAGTAGCAGCACCTGCTACAGCTTTAACAGCTCCTGATGCCAATGCTTTCGGAAGTTTGGGTAATTTTTTATTTAAAGGTGTTAGTAAGTTTCTTCTCAAACTTGAAAAGCGTTGCAAATTTCGCATTTTTCCGTGAATTATAAGAAAAAGAAAGGAAGCTATCTCCCGACAATTTTATTTCACGATAATTTATAATATTATTGATTTTCCCAGCCTCCGCCAAGAGCCTTATAAAGCTGTACCACCGCAATCAACTCGTCACGAATGGCATTACTCAATCCGATTTGTGCATCAAAGTATCCACGTTGGGCATCCAATACGTCCAGATAGTTAATAACCCCATTAATATATTGGAGCTGTGCCAGTCCATGTAGCTCTTGGCCGAACGTTCCAGATTAGCACGAAGTTCGTACACTTCCTTAATCTTGTTGAAATTCACAATCGCATTACGTGTTTCCTTGAAAGCTTCCAGCACGGATTTCTCATAGTTATGCACCTCACCTTCATAACAGCCGCTTTTTTCGCTTTCAATGCCGCACGGTTCTTTCCCCAACCAAAGATAGGAGTCAACAAAGCTCCTTCCATTACTGCATAGGGAGATTTCAAGAGTTCCGACAAAGAAGTACTCACGTACCGAAACCACCGGTCAGAGCAAGACGCGGGAACATATTCGTATAGGCCACTCCTACTTTCGCATTGGCAGCGATCAATTTCTGCTCTGCCTGACGAATGTCGGGACGGCGTTCCAACAAAGTAGACGGCAACCCTACAGGAAGTGTTTCCGGAGAATTAAACTCCTGAAGCAAACGGGAACGGGCAATACTTATTAGGATATTCACCCGCAAGATAAGCAATATCGTTCTCCTTAAGAGAGATCTTACGTTCCAAGTCCGGAACCAAAGTAGCCGTACGTGCCAACTCCACTTGTGCCTGACGATAGGAAGTCTCGGAAGTCAATCCTCCGGCAAACCGGATACGTGCCAGGCGCACCCCTTCTTCACGAGCTTTCAATGTTTGCTTAACTATGTCTAACTCTGTATCCAATGCTACCAATTCATAGTAAGCTTGTGCTACTTCGGCAACAATCGTCATCCGGAGTGCACGTTGCGCCTCTATAGATTGCAGATACTCAGCAATACTGGCCGAACGCGCCCAACGCAGATTTCCCCAAAGATCGAGTTCCCACGAAACGAGAAATTGTGCTTCAAAAGTGTCTGCTCTCTTGAAAGCATCTCCTCCATGATTCTCCAATTCACGTTCAGCTGTTACTTTTCCTTTTATATCCGGAAGCAAAGCTGCAGTAGAGATTCGTTTCTGTGCAGCCATTTCCTTCACACGGGCAGCAGCTATCAACATATCCTTATTATGCTCCAAAGCACGCTCAATAACTTCAGAGAGTAGCATCAGCATAAATATCCCTCCAGTCCTGGTCACCGAAACTGACCGAATCCTGTGATCTGAGCCAAGCTATCAGGTAAATGAAGGTCAGGACGAACGTAGCTTTTCCCTACCTTGCAGGAAGTCAGTACTCCGGCAAGTAAGATAGCCATATATAGTTTCTTTCGTTTCATTATTTCTTATGTTTTAAGATTTTCGACTTTGTTTTATACACCATCACAAAGAAGAAAGGCACGAGAATGATGCCAAATACGATAGCGAATATCATTCCGAAGAATACTCCCGTACCGATTGCCTGGCGGCTCGCCGAACCCGGACCACTTGCCAATACCATTGGAAGCATACCAAGCACAAATGCAAGCGAGGTCATCAGAATCGGACGGAAACGCAATCTGGCCGCATATATAGCAGATTGCACCAAGTCTTCTCCCTTATCCACCTGCACTTGGCGAATTCTACAATCAAAATAGCATTCTTAGCCGCCAATCCCACCAGCATAACCAAGCCTATCTGGAAATAGACATCATTTTCCAATCCGCATACCCATACACCCAAATAGGCACCCAATGCAGCTACCGGTAAAGAAAGCAATACAGCAATAGGCACTGTCCAACTTTCGTATTGCGCAGCAAGGAAGAGGAATACGAACAAGAATACCAGTGCCATCACCATACCCGTCTGACCTCCCGCCTGCTTCTCCTGATAGGAAAGGCCGCTCCATTCCAGTCCGATATTATCGGGTAGGTGATCGCGGGCAATCTGTTCCATGATCTCCATCGCTTGTCCGGAACTATATCCTGGCGCAGCTGCTCCACGAATTACCGCCGTAGTAAACATATTGAAACGCTTGATACTTCCCGGTCCTGTGGTATATGATGCATTTCCCAGAGAAGTCAGCGGTACCATCGCTCCATTGGAGGCTTTCACAAAGAACAGATTAATATTGTCTTTGTGTTCACGGTAAGGAGCTTCCGCCTGGATATATACCTTATATATACGGTTGAACATATTAAAGTCGTTCACATAAACAGAACCGGTATAAGCCTTCATGGTAGAGAACACATCAGCCAAAGGTACACCCAGCATCTTCACCTTGTCCCGATCCACATCAAAATAGAGTTGTGGGATTTCCGACTGCAAAGAAGATGACAATCCTGCCAACTCTTTGCGTTTGGAAGCGTAGTACATTAAGGTATCGGTCGCGTCTACCAAATTATCAAAAGTGGCTTCTCCACGAGCTTCCAGCTGCATCTCAAAACCTCCGGAACTACCGATCCCGGAATAACCGGAGGAGTAGACAAGTAGACCTTACATTCCGGATATTCCTGAGGTGTTTCTCTACCGTATGCATGATCTTCTCAATAGTGGTACTCTTCCGTTCCTCCCAAGGTTTCAGAATCACCGTCAGTTCAGCACGTCCCTGGTTACTTCCGACACGAGGACTACTTCCCGTTACATTCTGTATATACTCAATGTACGGATTCTTTTCCAGATAAGCAATGGCACGCTCTGTCACGATACGGGTACGTTCCAGAGTAGCCCCTTCCGGCAGTTCCAATTCAATCTTGAAATATCCCTGATCTTCCACAGGCAAGAAACTGGTCGGAATAATACGGTGAATTAATAGGATAGCGATCAGACACCATTCCAAAAGCACTTAATACCCGACGAGGATGCTTAATTGTACGAGTTACGGCAGCTACATACTTATTACTACCGATACCCAGCCATTCATTAATCTTCCGAAAAACGATATTCTTTTTCTTCCCGCTATCCGGCTTCAGATATCAGCGAACACATCACCGGACTCAATGTCAGAGCCACGACTGTAGAAATAAGCACGGATACTACGATAGTCACCGTAAACTGGCGATACAACTGTCCCGTAATCCCACTCAAAAGCTAACCGGGACGAATACTGCAGCCAATACCAGCGAAGTGGCAATCAAAGCGCTGGCAAGTCCGTTCATTGCTTTCTTGGTAGCTTCATAAGGACTTAGATGCTCCGTTTCCATTATATGTTCCACACCTTCCACCACCACAATCGCATCATCCACGACAATACCGATAGCAAGGATCAATCCGAGTAATGTCAATATATTCAATGAGAAACCGAAAATCAACATGAATCCGAAAGTACCGATCAATGAGATAGGCACCGCCACACTACCGGAATCAACGTTGCACGCCAGCTCTGCAAAGATAAATATACCACCAATACCACCAATACCAACGCTTCAAACAAAGTCTTATATACTTCGTGGATAGACTCGGATATATGTCGTCATATCGAACGGAATCTCGTAGCTCAATCCGTCGGGAAAATTATCGCTGATCTCATTCATTGCCTTCTTCACATTCTCTGCCACTTCCATCGCATTGGCACCCGGAAGCATATAAATGCCTAGCACCGCTGCATTTTCACCGTTGATCCTACTCTCCGTATTATAAGAAGAAGCTTCCAACGACACACGTGCCACATCTTTAATCGAATGATGGAACCATCCGCATTTGCACGAACTACGATTTCTTCAAACTGCCCTACAGTAGAAAGACGTCCCTGAGTCGTAATAGGAATGGTAATATCCAATCCTTGTACAGGTTGTTGCCCCAGCACACCGGCTGCGGACTCACGATTCTGATCTTTCAGAGCATTCTGCAAATCGGCTACGGTCAGTCCGAAGTTTGCCAATTTGTCCGGTTGTACCCAAATCTGCATAGCGTAGTAGCGGCTACCAATATTGGAGACACGCCCCTCCCGGATACGACGAAGCAAATCGAGTACGTTCAGGGTAGCAAAGTTACTCAAGTAAATCTCGTCGAACTTCGGATCGGTAGAAGTCAGACAAAGCGTCATTAATTGACTAGGAGCCTGTTTTTCTACCGAAATACCATTCTGAATCACTTCCGCCGGCAAGACGGGATTCAGCTAGCTTCACACGATTCTGAATCTCAACAGCTGCCAAATCCGGATCAGCAGATACATCAAAAGTAACCGTTGCCGAGAAACCTCCAGAGTTAGAGCTATTTGATTCCATATAAAGCATCCCCGGAGTACCGTTGATTTCCTGCTCAATCGGAGTAGCTACTGCTGTGTACGGTAAGTGCGCTCGCACCCGGATAAGAAGCACTAATCTTCACTACCGGAGGAGTAATCTGCGGGTATTGATCCACCGGAAGCATCGTCAGACCAATAATACCGACAATCACTATCACGATAGAGATTACAGCCGAGAAGACCGGCCTATCTATAAAAAAAGTAACTTTCATCTCTTATTCTCCTTTCGCGTTATCCTTCGTTCCGGTAACATTTTCTTTCGCCCCGGCCACTTCATTTTTGTCAGTTGTACTGTCCTGGGCTTTTGTTTCCGGTGTACTCACCCGTACTTTCATTCCCGGAGTCAACTTATGGAAACCTTCTACTACAACCTTCTCTCCTTCCGCCAATCCTCTTTCTACCACCACATTATTTCCGACTTCCGGTCCTAATTCCACGAAACGTTTCTCTACCGCGTTATCCTACGCAGAGTATAAATATATGCTCCACCCTTTTCGATAGTAACAGCTTTCATTGGAACAACAAGGGCTCCTTCGCGAACATCCAGCAACAGCTTTACTTTCGTAAACTGTCCCGGCAATAATACTTGTTTCGGATTAGGCATTTCCGCACGTACGGAGAAAGTGCCGGTCTGAGGATCTACCTGAGGTTCGGCAAAATCCACATATCCTTTATGATGGATAGACGGTATTATCTGCTAGAGTAATAGAAATATTCGGCTGCCAGGAACGGGTCGAGTCCTGCTGGCCTAAATTAATATTTCTTTCTTTACTCTTCAGATAATCGAGTGCTGTCATACTGAAATCAACCAGTACCGTATCACTCTTCACAATAGTAGCGAGTAGAGATTTTCCCTCCGGGTCCCACTAAGGTACCCAAATCCACATTTCTTTCACTAATGTGACCAGACAATGGCGAACGGACAATGGTGTAGCCCAGCTCCAATTCAGCCTGTGCCAAATCCGCCTCACTCATGGCGACCGTAGCTCGGCACTTTCATAAGCAGCTTCCGCATTGTCCAAGTCCAACTGACTTGCAGCATTCTGCTCAAACAATGGACGTATACGCTTCAAATCTCGCTCAGCCTTCAAAGCCTGCGCTTCGTCTTTTTTCAACTGTGCTCTGGCCTTGTCAGCTTTTGCCCGATATTGATCCTGTTGATTACAAACAAAACCTGATTCTTATTCACATACGTACCCTCTGCAAAAAGCATATTTTCCAGATAGCCTTCCACCCGGGCACGTACTTCGACGAACTGTTGGGCACGAATTCGTCCCACATACTCCCCGTATATCTCTACATCATCTTTCACTACCGGTTCTACAATGACTGTCGGCATTTCCGGCGTAGCCTTCTGAGGTCGGGTCAGTATCCAATACACACCCAACACAAGTACCACACATATAATAGCAGCAATGGTTCTCTTTCTCCTCAGTTTCAACTCATGTTTCGAAAAGAATAATCTCATATCGAATCTTATTATTTAATTTAACTTATGTTTGTTCTATACACTTTCTTGCAATTAGTATGCCAAAATTCATTACACCTATTATTTATCTGGTAATCAACCATTTATTTTCACATTCTTTGTGAGAATGGGAATCCACCAGATAAAATGTAGAAATTATCCACATTTCCGACTTTTGGAACATTTTTTTTAATTCCGATTTCAACAACTAAACAAATTATGCTCTACATTTGTATTTATATATACATCATCAACACTAGACCATGTCCTAATGAAAAAACAAATCTTCTCAACATTAGTTTTATCAATGTGCCTACTATTGCCTTTTCCTTATATTCTCAGGAGCAACGCAAAAAGGTAGGTGTAGTTCTGAGTGGCGGCGGTGCCAAAGGAATGGCGCATATCAAAGCACTGCAAGTGATCGAAGAAGCGGGTATTCCTATCGATTACATAGCCGGAACTAGTATGGGAGCCATCGTAGGAGGACTCTACGCTATTGGTTATACTCCCGAGCAATTGGACAGCATGGTTCGAAAACAAGACTGGACGTTTCTGTTAAGCGACCGTATCAAAAGAAGTGCCATGTCATTGACCGACCGTGAACGGTCGGAAAAGTTCATTGTCTCTATACCTTTCACCAAAACTCCCAAAGATGCCGCTACTTCGGCGGAATCATCAAAGGGCAGAATCTGGCTAATCTATTTTCAGACCTTACCGTAGGGTATCATGACTCTATCAACTTTGATAAACTTCCCATTCCTTTCGCCTGTGTAGCAGCCAATGTTGTTAATGGAGAACAAATTGTATTCCATGACGGGATACTCTCTACTGCCATGCGTGCCAGTATGGCTATCCCCGGTGTATTTACTCCGGTACGACAAGACAGTATGGTATTAGTGGACGGTGGAATTGTAAATAACTATCCGGCAGATGTTGTGAAAGCCATGGGAGCTGATGTTATCATCGGAGTGGACGTACAGAATGCCCTGAAAGAAGGCTGACAAGCTCAATAGCGTCCCCGACATTCTGGGACAAATTGTAGATATCACCTGTCAATCCAATCATGAAAAAGAATGTAGACCTTACCGATACTTACATTCGTGTCAACGTAGACGGATATTCATCGGCTAGTTTTACTCCAGCCGCTATTGATACCCTGATGCGTAGAGGCGAAGAAGCAGCTAAAGCACAATGGAATTCCTTGCTCGCTTTGAAAAAGAAGATAGGAATATCCGATAATTATTCCCGAAACGACATGGTCCGTATTCTTCCCTCTCCAATGTACGTACAATTTATGTGACGGACATCTCATTTTCCGGTGTAGAGCTGATGATAAGAAATGGCTAATGAAGAAATGTAATCTGAAAGAAAATAGTAATATTTCCACTCAACAAATAGAACAGGCATTATATCAATTAAGAGGAAGCCAATCTTATTCCAGTGCCAGCTATACGTTGAAAGAGACTCCCGAAGGTTATCACCTCAACTTCCTACTACAGGAAAAATATGAAAGAAGAATCAACCTGGGCATCCGTTTCGATTCGGAAGAGATCGCCTCTTTGTTGGTCAATGCAACAGCAGACCTCAAAACTCGTATTCCTTCCCGCCTGGCTCTTACCGGTCGGTTAGGGAAACGGTATGCGGCGCGCATTGACTATACATTAGAGCCTATGCAACAGCGCAACTTCAATTTTTCGTATATGTTTCAGTATAATGACATCAACATATATGAAGAAGGAGAACGCGCCTATAACACTACTTACAAATATCATTTAGCTGAATTTGGCTTCTCGGATGTATGGTATAAGAATTTCCGTTTTGGTCTCGGATTCCGTTTCGAATATTATAAATACAAAGACTTCTTATTTAAGAAGCCGGAATTTATCGGCTTGGATGTAGAATCAGAACACTTCCTTAGCTATTTTGCACAAGTGCACTATAACACATACGATAAAGGATATTTCCCCTCCAAAGGAAGTGATTTCAAAGCCGCCTACTCACTCTATACCGATAATATGGCGCAATACAATGAACAGGCCCCATTTTCCGCACTGAGTGCTTCGTGGGCAAGTGTGATTCCTGCCACCCGCCGTTTTTCTATCATTCCGTCGATCTATGGGCGTGTCCTGATAGGGAAAGGAATTCCTTATCCCCTGAAAAATGCTATCGGTGGTGAAGTATACGGTTTTTATATTCCACAACAGTTGCCTTTTGCCGGCGTAACAAACATGGAATTAATGGAAAATTCTATTATCATTACTTCTCTGAAGTTCAGGCAACGTATGGGAAGTATTCATTACCTCACCCTGACAGGCAACTACGGTTTGACGGACAGTCACTTCTTCGAAATACTGAAAGGCAAACAATTGTTCGGCATCAGCGCAGGTTATGGAATGGATAGCGTTTTCGGTCCTCTGGAAATATCATTGGGATATTCCAATCAGACTGATAAAGGAAGCTGCTTTGTGAATCTGGGATATTATTTCTGATTCCAATCTTTTATAATTTAAACTTTATACTATACAAATTTTTCCCGCTTCTGTAAATTCAGCAGACCGATCATCATCCAGATCAGACTGGAGGAGAAAAGAAATATACGATTTTTGATAAGAATCCCTTCCCATATCATCGGATGAAAATTATCAGGCACACGGAAGGGATTCAGCAAAATATTCCAAAATGAACGTTCTATGCTATTCATATTACTGAAAAACATCAGTACAATGCCAATGATAATCATAAGTACAGCCGTTCCGTTTCCACTCCGGGTAATCGTAGAAAACATAAAAGTCAAATTACCAAAAAAAAGAACCGGAAACATCAACTGCAAAGACATCTCAAAAGGATTGATTGGATACAGCAATAAGATAGCGATGTACGAAAAGACGATTAGAATAGCAAAATAACCACGTAAATCATGAGTAACCGTACTCCCCATACTTTATACCGATAGTCAGGAATACCAAAAAAGTATTTCCAATACCCGGCTGTCTTCGTCATTTTGAATGCCGAAGACAGCCGGGTAGAATATCAGCAATAAACATGGGAACATGAGTATATTATAGATAAGCCCTTCATTAATTTCTGCCCGGTTCCACGCACTCTGAAACATAAAAAGGCAAAGAAGCCAAATGCCGCTAACAGAAACCAAAAAAGAACTTTCCGGCAAAAATAATCTTCAAATTATATTTTACCACCTTAGGCAGCAGCTTTATTAATTGATTAAATGTCATATCATTCTTTTCTTTTAATTCATATTCTTCAATAGGCAGAGATAAGCATCTTCCAGATTGGCCTCAACTTCTTCGGCTCCTTCGTATGGTTGCTCAACAGAAAGATAACGAACACGGATAGTATCCCCTTGCTGGATATGATGTATGACCAAAGATTTATCCAATGCCTTTTCAAACTCCGTTTTATCTATATTAAACTGCCATACTTTTCCATTAGCCATTTCCACCATGTCCGCCGGATCACCGAAATATTTCAGTTCACCCTTGTTTATTACCACAACCTGATTACAGGAACTGGATATATCTTCAATGATATGAGTAGAAAAAATGACCACACGATCTTTACTCAATTCCACCAACAGATTACGAAAACGGATACGCTCGCGAGGGTCGAGTCCTGCTGTCGGCTCATCTACTACCAGAATACGTGGCAAATGGAGCAAAATCAATGCAATGCCGATCCGCTGTTTCATACCTCCCGAGAAAGAACCGATATTTTCATCTTTCCGCTCATACATATGTACCGCATTCAAAACATACTCTAACCGTTCCTTACGCAAATCCTCATCTATTATTCCTTTCAGTATAGCCTGATAATCAAGAAACTCCCAAGATGTCATATTTTCATAAGTGCCAAATTCCTGCGGAAGGAATCCTATCAAGCTTTGCAATTCTTCCCTATAGATACGGGTATCCATACCATTAATCCAGATACTGCCATAACTCTGCTCGAATATGCCACAAATCACGCGCATCAAAGTTGACTTTCCGGCTCCGTTCGGTCCCAGGAGTCCGAACATACCTGTCTGAATCTCAAACGAAACTCCACGCAATGCTTTAAAAGGTTTACGTTGTTTTCCAATCAAAGGAACACTCTTTACCATACGGAAGTAAGAGCGGCGAAGTCCGGCAAATCGTCCGGTAACACGTTCTATATTTACATTATGTTCATATAGATACTGTGAGGTAACGTAGATAGCAATACCCGCAAACCACAACAGCCCAATCATTACCACCAAACCGTTATTATCCAGTCGCTTGAACAGTTCGAACAAGATAACAGGAGGAAGTCCCCAGAATATCATACGGTTTACTGCCTTTACTCCCTTACTATTTTCGTAACGATAATATAAATAAGAACGTATTTTTCTCCACAAGTACAAAGCCGATGCATAAATAGCAAACGAAAACAGAAATATCCAAAGTCTATTTTGAATAAAAAAATAAGTAAAATAAACACCGAACGCTAACATACCGAATTGCCACAACACATTGACAAAGTCTTTTAGAGAATGATATTCACGACTCATTCCCAGCCTTTTCCGTATTTGCAGACCACTATGCCATTGACGACTGATACGTCCCGGCCAATCATATATCTTAACCAGATTCCGGACAGATATGTGTATTTCTTCATTCGGATCTATGACTTTCGATTTAGCTCTTCTAAGACTAGTCTGTGTAAAATAAGTCAGTCCTGGTATACCCGCAATCAATGCTACTAAATAGATAGACTGCCAAAGTATTCCTTCAGCATATAGCCAGATACTGACAACGCCAACTACAAAAAGAACAAAATGGAAAATCCACATTTTACGAGACAAAGAACGATACCACCAAAGCACATTTTCCAATCCCATGCAGACAGTAGGAATCAAAATCAACGTCAATAAGGCAGAGAAAAGAAGTCCACCAATCACTGTAATAGCAAAAGGCGCCCCAATGGCTCCGGCATATTCCGTATCTCCCATGGCCAACGGCAACATAGCGGCGATCGTTGTGATAGAAGTTATCAAAATCGGACGGATACGTGACATTCCGGCAGTCATTAATGCCCGATTCCGGCGATATCCTCTTTTACGTAAAATATTAGCATAGTCTATAAGGATAATTCCGTTATTTACGACTACTCCCAGCAGAATCAAGAACCCCGTCAGCGTATTTGCATTCATCAGGCTATTGCTCGAAAGCAATAACGCCAGCAAAGAGCCGATAGCAGCAAGCGGAATAGTAAAAAGTAATACAAAAGGAGTTACTACAGACTCAAAAACAGAAGCAAGTATCATAAAAATCAAAATGAAGGCTGCCAGAATAAGAAATTTGAAATCTCCAAACTGATCCTCCTCATGGAATACTTGCAAGGCAACGCCTGAAGGTAGATTATAACCGGCAATCAATTGGTCTATATCAGAACGATAACTTCCCAATAATTCCTTTGAGGACTGCACATCTCTTGAGAAATTATAATAAACTTCAAGTTGTTTATCCTGATTGACACGTATGATCCGCGAACGTCCGCGACCATAATTAATAGAGGCTATATCTTCCAGATTGTGCATTCCACCCTTTGCATTTTCTATCCGAACAGCACGCAAATCATCAACTGTCTTTTCTTTTTGAACCTTCTCCTCCGCTTCTTCTTCCGTCTCTGTACTTTTTTTCAAAATTTCATCGCGAATGATAATGTCATAATTATCTTCTCCCACTTTAAAAGTCACTTCAGAAGAAAACTCGTTATTGAGTGCCGTTAATCCCGAAGTTATATTAGCACGATTGATATCATAAGTAGTCAGCAGAATCGGGTCAAAGTTCAGATTTATCTCTGGCTGACGAGGAGTATACGATACATGAGTATGTTGCACAAATTCCTGTTCATCCAGTAGGTAGCGGATTTCCTCAGCTACCATTTGCATCATTTCGAAATCAGAACCTCTGACAACCACTCGTTCATTATTATCACCAATACCCAGTAAACGCATAAAGCCTCCAAGACTACTCAATACCGAATTTTCCTGTCCACCTCCCATAGCATCAGAGACATAGACTTCCGCCCCATTAATGTTCGAGACTTTGGATTGCACATCCGATTTGATGTCCGTAATTTTTCGTTTACCTATCTTTTGATAATCTTTTTGCAAAACGAGCGTAATAGTTGCTTCTTTCTCCCGGACACGGCAGATCAAATCTTTCTTTTCTGGGAAATTCTTCAGACGTTCTTCCAGCACTTTGACTATCTTGTCCGTATTCTCAAGGGTACTTCCGGTAGGCATTACAACACTTATATTAAACCGATCCGAATCCACTTCTTTCATCTGCTGCACATTCAAGGTCAGTGATAATATCAGAGTAGCAAAAAGTAAAATCACCGCTCCGAATATAGTGACTCCCGGATTACGCATACACGTCTTCAGTAAAACCAGATACACTTGTATCGGACGTTGAATAATCGACACCTTCTCATAAACGACACTTCTTCCTTTCTTCTTTTTCAGAATAACATAAGTGACCATAGGAATGAAAAGCAAAGCCACAAACAAGGAAATAGTCAGCGTAGATATAATAGACACCCCGATATGATGCCCTATCAGTTTAATCAGGAAATTATCTGAAAAGACAAACGGCAGGAAAACAGTGACAGTAGTCAACGTAGCTGCTACAATAGAGCGCCACACCTCTTTAGTGCCCTGAGTAACTGAGCGCTCGGGTGTGTAGCCGCTTCCGGATAAACGATAAATATTCTCCAGCACTACAACACTATTATCCAGTAGCATCCCAATGGCAAGTGCCATTCCCACTAATGTAAGGCTATTGATAGTAATGCCGGAAGCATAGAAGAAATTGAAGGCCGTATAAACTGAGATCGGAATTGAAAGTGCGATAAAGAACACCAGCCGCATATTTTTCAAAAAAAGCCAGAGAATGAAAACAGCCAACAATCCACCGACCAATGCCAGGTTAATGATTTGATTGATGTTATTCTCCATCGTTTCAGCCTTATTCTCCTGAACGACTATTTCCAGATCAAGCGGAACTATTTTTTCATTCAGTTTGTCAATCGCATCAGAAACACGGTGGGAAAGCTCTATAAGATTTGCCTGCGAATCATTTATCAATACCACAGAAACAGCCTCTTTCCCATTTACACGACTATAAGTGGTTTCATCTTTCAGATCAAAGAATACGGTTGCCACATCTTTCAACAAGACAGGTCCGGGAGCCACCACAATATTTTCCAGGTCAGATACTTTCGTATACATCGCATTTACGTGAACAAAAATCTTACTATCCGGCTCATTGGCAAAACCGACAAACGTTTTCTCCTGCGTATTCTGTGAAAGCAGATTACTTATCTTTGACGCCGTAAGGTTCAACGCTTTGCACACCTCCGAATGGAGACGTATCTCAATCGCTTTTTGCCGTCCGCCATATATATTGACAGATGCCACACCATCTATGTTCTCCAAATCGGAAAGAATATTATCCTCCACTAAGTTCCTGACACGGTCTGTCCCTCCCGAACCCCGTACCTGAAGTACCATAAAGTTATTGTTCATCTGTGCAATATCAACTTTCTGTACCTGCACAGTAAAACCACTGGGAAAAGATGCTGCCACTTCATTCACCTTTTCCTGCAACTTAAGAGCAGTCATCTTGAAATTGACATTCTTCTTAAAATCAATTTGTATGTTCGATTGCCTCCTGTCTATATAAGATTGCAGTTTGTCTACTCCTCCTATCGTACTGACAGCTCCTTCAAGCGGAATTATCACTTCCGACTCCACATACGAAGGGTCCATATCCTGCTGCGACGACACTTGGATAAACAATACCGGAAGCTCTGCATTAGGCAGCAACTCTACCGGAAGCTGTTTGTAGGACACATAGCCCAAAAGACTAAGTGCAATAAACAGCATACAGATCGTAATTCTCCTATTTAGTAAAAAGTTCATCTTCAGCTTTTTTTAGTTCGGTGATTTATACGCCTTTTTATCTTTTCAAAGACATAATAGACACAAGGAATAACCATCAAACTCATCAAAGTAGAAGTTATCAGTCCTCCAATCACAGCAATAGCCATTGGCGAACGAAGTGAAGCACCTTCACCAAATCCGAATGTCATTGGAAGCATAGCCAGAATCGTAGTCAACGTAGTCATTATGATAGGACGGATACGTTGCTGTCCTGCTTCTACAATGGCGTCAGTCAACTCCATTCCTGCCTGGCTAAGTTGGTTGATACGGTCTACCAGAATAATAGAGTTATTAACGGCAATACCTCCCAACATCACGATACCGATAACTCCCATCATATTAATCGTGGTTCCAGTAATGAAGAAAAGCAAGATAGCACCCACCACAGCCAGCGGAATAGTCAGCAGAATCGTAAAAGGATGTAACAACGATTCAAACTGTGAAGCCATGACCATATAAACAAGTACAACAGAAAGCAATAAAGCAAACAATAAGCTATGCATAGACTCCTGCCGTTTTTCTTCTTCTCCGGTCACTGTGATACTATAATTAGCAGGCAAATCAATATCTTTAACAGCCAAACACACTTCTGCCGTCACTTTATCAAGTGATTTGCCAGTGTCCATATTAGCCATTATTTTACCTATACGGCTCTGATTGCGACGTAGAATCTCTTTAGGTGCCTGCCCATGAGTAATACTAGCGATCTCGTCCAACAAAAACTCTTGTGTACCACTTCTGATAACAAGTGATCCGAGAGCTCCTAAAGATATATCCGGTACTTTAATCACGATATCACGCATCTCACCGCGATACTCCATTTTACCGGCTTCCTTACCACTCAACTGTTGTTTCAACTGTTCAATCACTGTAGCAACACTCAGATTATTGATCCCGGCTATGGTACGGTCTATTGAAATCACGACTTCCGGAGCACCGTCTTCAATAGAAGTTACAACGTCATACACCCCATCCACTTCCTGCATTCTTTCCTTTACTTCTCCGGTAATCTTCGCTATTTCGTCCAACTCCTCTCCTTTCACTTCCACTACAATAGGAGCTCCTTCACTACCCAACAGAGAACTCAAAGAATTTTCATCCTGACGGATAGATAATTCCAGACCAACGGGATTCTTCGCTTCTTCAAGGAACCGGGCAATTACATTTTCTGGAGAAAGAATACACTCCGGAGAAAGAATAATTTTCATCATCGCCGTATTTTCTCCTTCAAATATGGCATTTTCCGAACCGCTTCCCTCTCCGACATGACTATATATCGTACACAGAGAATCGCCTCCGACAATAGTATATAATAAATCTTCGAGATTACCCACAGCCGCAGCAGTACGTTCCATTTGCGTACCTTCAGGCATTTTCACAACAGCAGTAAAAGCCTTACTTTCCGCCCTCGGCATAAACTCCGTACCAATGAACGGAGTCAGCAAACCTGTAACTACAAGTAATAACACTGCCATACCAATTACCCACCAACGATGTCGAACCAACTTGCGAAGTATCTTGCTATATCTAGTAATACGGATTGATTTCACTTCTTCCATTTTTACTTTCTTGCCGGAAAGTTGAGTATATAACATCGGAATCACTAGGATAGCAACAAACAAGGAAGATACCAGTGAGAAAGTAACCGTCCAGGCCTGATCTTTAAACAGTTCGCCAGAAGCTCCGTGAAGATAAACAATCGGCAGGAAGACGACAATAGTCGTCAGAGTAGAAGCTATTACCGCATTTGCCACCTCCGCAGTTCCGGTAACCACTGCCTCCTTAACACTCACTCCTTTTTCCTGATTACGGAAAATACTTTCTATCACTACAATGGCATTATCTACCAGCATACCCGCTCCGAGAGCCAACCCTCCCAAAGTCATAATATTCAGCGTAAGCCCATTGAAAAACATCAAATTGAAAGTTGCTACAATAGAGATTGGAATAGAAAGACTGACAATCAACGTTGTTCCCATTCGACGAAGGAATACAAACAATACAATGACAGCAAGGACAATACCCAATATAGCACTGCTTTTCACTTCACCGATAGCACTTTTTATAAAAGTCCCCTGATTGGAGATTACCTGAAAATGATAGCCGGGCAAAGCATCTTCTATCACTGCCAACCGACTAGTTACTTCGTCTACCACCTTCACCGTATTGAAACGCATTTCCTTATAAATAGACAAACCGATACTACGTTTTCCATTAATACGTACAATGTTTTCGGGACGTGCATTCACAAACTGCACAGTAGCTACTTCTTTCAAAAAGACGGGAGCCTTGTTGACATCTGTCACAGTTTCAGAAGAACTATTCCCTGAAGTCTCCTGCTGTACCGGTTTATATCCGACGATCAAATTTTCAAAATCGGCTTCTGTGGAAAACAGACTCGAACTTTTCACTAAATACTGCAATCCCAATTCACTTACCCGTCCTCCGGATATGCTCTGATTATTCGATTCGATGCGCGAAGCGATATCTTCTATTTTCAGTTGAAAAGCATCCAGTTTATAAGGATCAGTCTGAATGGTAAGAGTACTGACTTCTTCTCCCGAAAGCGTCACTTCAGCCACGCCTTCCAGGCGAATCAGCTCGTTACGGATATAACTTTCCGCAATCCTTCGCAATTCCGCCATATCCGTAATATTCTGATGAGACATCCCCACCAGGACAACTGGCGACAGATTCGCGTCGTGTTGCGTTATCTTTAGTTCCGTAATCTCCTTATTCTGGGCAAACGGATTCATGGCTTTCTGCAAATCTAGAAAAGCCTCATCCATATCCTTTGTCCAGGTATATTCTACAGTAATTCGTGCCGTTCCCGCTTTAATCACCGAAGACACCTGTGTAACGTCACTCTGCCGAATGGCCATGGATTCCATGTTTTTCACAAATTGTTTTTCGATCTCTTCAGGAGGACGTTCTCCTACCTTTAGTTCGATAAACAAGCGGGGATTATTCAGATCAGGCAATAAGTCGACACTCAACTGATCGTATGACACCTTTCCCAACAATAAGAGGGCAAATACAATCATACAAATTGTAACCGGATTGCCTACTGCAAATTTGACTATATTCTTCATAAGTATTTCCTATTTTCAAAAGGCACGTTTATTCGTCATACGAATAATTTACTTTTGAATTTTTACTTTAGCATCTTCCTTCAATGTTTCAAACCCCTTCACTACCAGATTGTCATTTACTTTGAGTCCGGATATGATTTCAATGTTATATTCATCCTCTAAGCCTGTTTCTAAATTACGTATCTTTGCGGTATTCTTCTCAACGACATATACATATTTGCGACGACGGTTCGACAGAATCACGTCCTTGGGGATAATAATGGAGCTGTCTGCTCTGTCTACCACAATATCTGCTTTAGCAAACATACCCGGACGCAATTTTAGTTGATTGTTATCAACTAAAACCTTTCCTTTATAGGTACGCGTTTCCGAACTGATTGCGGGAGATAATTCGCTGATTTTCCCTCTCAAAGTATCACCCGGTATGGTGTAATGAGTAATATATACCGGTTGTGCTTCCTTGACATAGCGGATGCTGCTCTCCGGCAGATTGATATCCATATACATTTTATCATAAGCCATTAGACTTACTACCGGCTTACCCTGCTCTACCCTGATATCAGTTGTATAATGGGGCAGGTCAACAATCACACCATCAAACGGAGCTTTCACTTTCATCTTCTCCAGATTGAGTTTTGCGTTTTCATAATCGTAACGGGCATTCGTTACTTTTACTTCCGTATTCCGCATTTCACTCATCGTCACCCCTCCTTTTTCATAAAGCGCTTTCTGTTTCGACTGTTCCTGTTCAGCAATTTCAAGACTTAGTTTTTTAGCGTCAATAGCGATTCCGTTTTCATACTCCTTGTCTTCCAACCGGACAATTATCGTACCTTTACTCACCCTATCTCCCATTTTGAAAGTTTTTCCTGTCTTCGGATTAATTTGAAGTTTATAAAAGCCGCTCATTTCAGAGTTCAGAGACACCCCATAAGTAGGCTGTACTGTTCCTGTTGTATTTATCAGTTTACTGATCGAACCTTTTTTCAGTTCGACAACAGATACCGGAGTAGCAATGTTATTGTGTGCGTTTTGTGGTCTGTCACCACAGCTTGTCAAGCCTATAGTTGCTAATAAAGAAAATGCTATTAAAATGTGATACTGTTTCATGGTCTGCTTATTTTTTATCGATTATATCTTTCATCGGAACAATAGGAATATTCTTGTCGAAGTCATACAATGAAAGAATTTTAAGATTAAGTAATTCTATTCTGTAGTTGATTAATGCTTGCGTATAAGTGATTTTCTTATTTGAAAGTTGTGTCTGGAACTGACTCATTTCCATACCGGTAATATCGCCTTCCCGATAACGTGTCTGGTTCAGATCATAAGTTAATTGAGCATTTTGCACATTCTGCTCGGCAATTTTGATCTGAGTACGGAGATTCTCAAGACTACGCCATACCTGACGGATATTCAGTTCAATATCTACCTTTTCTTCATGAAATTCAAGTTCATTAATTTGTTGTGCAACCTTTTGTGCTTTGATTCGTGCTCTCTTTTCCCCCCAATCGAATATAGGAACAGTAAAACTGATAGAAACACGCGGATTTTGTGTCGGATTATTAAACATTTTATTCAAATGACGGTTATCTCCCATTAATCCGAATGACAAAGAGATATCCCCTTTGAACTCATTCAATGCTTTTGTCTTAATCATTTCAAACTCAAGTTCTTTACTTTCTATTTCACGCTGACGAAGTTCCAACCGTGAGCCTAATCCATGTGTGATAGCTTGTTCCAAATCTACTTGAATAGGTTTAATATCAACTTCGGCAAATACTAAAATATCCTCATCCAATCTCATTCCAAGTGTTTGTTTCAACTTATCTTTCGCATTTTCCAAACTCACCTTACTCTCGTCTACCGACGAACGAGCTGTCGCTAGATTCAACTCAGCCTGAAAAAGTTCGTCTTTGGCTGCTAAATCCGCTTCTACCTTATTTTTTATAATATCATAGCTTTGCTGGGCATTGATTAGTTCCTCACGGCTGATTTCCAAATTACTTTGCGCCATATAAACAGCATAAAATTGGTCTGTTATACTTTTTTCCGTATTCAACCGCTGCAGAGCATAACTAATATCAGCATTTTCATAATCATATTCAATCTGTTTCAATTCCATTTTCCGCTTGTTGTAAGTGAAGATAGGTTGAGTCAATTGCAAATAGAGGTCATTGCTGAATGCCCGGTCGCTGGTTTTATTCCCTTCCAAAATGGAATTATTGTCTTGCCAACCGAACTTGTTGATTAACGAAATCGTACCGTCCGTCCATAAGATGGGTTGCTCAATTTGAAAAGTCCCACTACTGTTGAGCGTTTCATTAGTATACCATTGCGACAGCCGGTTATCGAAACGCCTGTTTTTGTTATAATCTAACGGATTCAGGTTTAACGAGAACCGCGATTTCAACGAAGCCTTCTGAGCAATCAGGTTCTGTTTATACCTTTCCAAATTCATATAGGAACGGCGGAGAGAAGGACTGTTTTCCTGCGCAATTTCCATAGCCTTGTCAATCGTTAAGGGAATTTGCCCTTGCGAGGGTAATGTAATTCCCATGAAAACAACAATTGCCAGTAGCATTCTTTTTAATAGTAGTAAGTCAATTTGCATATAGTTTGCTGTTTTAATTAATATCGTTTCACTATTTTCACTGCGTCGGCTGTTACAGACCGCAGTTTACATTCATCTGTCAGTACCACCCGGATCGTATCTGAGTCAAAGTAGTAACTACCCAGTTGTTCCCACCCCTCATTTGCTTTTCTCAGGTTAACATAGGCATCTTCTACCTCACTGCCATACTTTACTTTAAAATGATATTCCCCCTGAAGATTATTGTTCCAACGAAGTTCATCATCCTTGAATACATGATAATACAAGTCATACTGACCGACTTCCGGTACAGGTACTTTCCATGTAGCAGTCTGGCTGCCGTCCCCACTTTTAATCACAAAAGCCGAACGAATATATTTTCCATAATATCTGTCATTGGTAGTAGCCGTCCATTGTAAAGGTGGACGCCACCAGGATATACCCGAATATTTAAAAGGTGTTTCCTCCACTTCGTCCAACCACTTAGGCAAGAGCCCCACAATGGGAGGAGCGGAAAGAATAAAAAGAGTAGAATCTTCATTATCCACAATAATTTCCCCCGGCAAATCGAACGAAGATTCCGGCAATATATAAATACTGTCTTTGACTATTTTGTTTCGTTCCTGTTTGACATTATTTATGTCTTGACTAATTATATTCGGAAGATTCCCCTGAAACCATAGTATTAATCTCAACATTACGGATCTGATCTTCCCAAACCGAAACAAATTCCTTACTGGTATGAGCAGGCATCTCTATTTTTGTTTTGGCTCTGGGGTCTTCCAAAGGCTGATACCACCAACCGTCTTTACGAATATCCATGTGAATAATCCCATCATAATCCGAATTATTACTTATCAGCATTTTCAATACAAAAAATTCTTCTCCACCCTTATTGGTAATTTTAGTCAATGTTGGTTCCCCTAACGAGTAAAAAGGAAGAGGTGTTGTTTTTTCCCATTCTCCCAACAATGAACGAATATCTGTCCGACTTATCTCTCCCAATGTGTCGAGCATATTTTCAAACTTTATATTCAAAAAAGTATTACGTTTCAGCAATGAATATAATGAGTCCCTAAAGGCTTCTACGCCCATATTTATTTCTGCCCTGGCAAAAAAGACGGCTTGCTTCCTGTCCGACGATATTATTCTGCAAGTTGCGCAGTTCCATATCGACCAGCAATTCTTTAAATGTACGCTTCTCCAGCAACAGAACAGCCTTTTCATTATTACTAATACCATTAATCTGGCGCTCCCAACCTCCATTCTCTGATTTTTTTGCAAATACAACTCAATCACTCGGTTGGCAACAGGCCATTCCGAAGAAAAATATTATACCGGAAATTATAGATTTGTGGAAAAGAAAATAAGGATTTGCCTCTGACGAAAGATTACCTTTTCCCCTGCTACCGGATGAAAAATTATAATTTCCTTCCGTTTGCGCAAATCTCCAGATAAAATTATTGAACGTACGCATCTGTGCTTCCTGCAAACTGATTTCATTCCTGTCTCCATATCTCGACCAACGTATATGGTTTTGAACCTGTTTCTTCATATCCATATCATCAAACAATGCCCCTTTTTCCGGAAATAAGACCATTTCCGGTTGCACGGTTTCCTGTGCTTGCGACCAAGCACGTTCATAACCCACAAATTGTATTGGTACTTCTATCAACGAAAACCGTTTGAAAGGATAATCCAATTTATAGTTTCGAGCCAGTTGGTCTTTAACATTACGTATTAATGAAGGGATCGTATCGTGGATAGAATCCAAAGCTGCCGAAAAAAAGTCATGTCCTTTCAGATGCCAGATACTATATAGGATGCTGTCTGCAGATATACTTTTCTGCTGATAATCTCCTATGGCCAGTGATATTGTTTGAGACGGAAAATCTCCCTTAAACGTATAAACCCCATGTTCATCGCTCTTACCTTCGCCTTGGGAAAGCGGAACCAACCCTGCTAGAGGCTTCACTTTCAAATGGTAATTGCTGAAATAAGTTTGTTGCCAGTCCGGATTTTCATCACTATAACCAGTTCCGGCACGAGGATACCAATATGTTTCGGGAGTAAGCAATAAATAATCCTTTGTCTGGAAACAGTATTGTTTATCAATATTGAACAGAAATTTCTTTTTAGAAGCCTGTAACACTTCCGGAGGAATATCCAGATAACAAAACGAATTATCTATTTGTCCATCATACTTAAATGTCACTGAGGCAGTGTCTCCCTTTGCCAGATTCGTACCGAAATCCACTAATACGATTTGCTTGTCACGCTTGAATTTAAGTGGTTGTCCATCCGAATCAACGGAACGTACGGTCAGCCCCGGATTCAGGCAAAACGTAAATACGGCAGACGAGTCCAAAGCTACCCCCCTCATGGTTACTTCGGATAGAAAGTCATCAAGACGTTGTTCTATCGAAAAATCATATTGATGAATAAACAGCTTCGGAGTAGCGACATATTGGTTGTTAACACGTGTATATGCAGCCCGTATATCGCCCTGATACAAAATGGAATGCACATGCCAATATCCGCAAGCTAAACTCAGCAAGAGTGTACACACAGAAAGAAAGACCCATGGATAATTGCTACGCGACGAGTGAGGCAGACGCCGGAATAGAGAGATAGTGAAAAAGACAAATGCCAGGCCGGCGAGAAAATAGATAGCCCGGTGATTCAAAATTACTTCCCAATTGGAAAATCCAACAATAGTAGATTTTACTAATGGGAGACTATACGCCATATAATCGAAAAGGTAATAAAACTTATCCTCAATATAAAAAACAGTCAATCCGATATACCCCAACAGAATAACAAAAGTGAGTGCCTGATTCTTCAGCACCAACATCAGAAAGATAGACAGGCCAATAATAAAAACGAGCGTAGGTACACTAATCAGCAGAAAATATAATAAATAAGCTATCCAGTCCACTTCTCCCACTGTCAGATTGAATGCCATTGTAATGCCCATAATAATAAGATTGAGCAGCAGAAAAACACGCAGATTCCCCCAGATCTTACCAATCACGTACTCGGCATTACTTAACGGACGGACATAAAAGACTTCCGACGTATCCAGTTTCTTGTCCCTTTTCAGAAAATCAGAGGCAAGAAAAATAGCAATGACAGCCTGTCCTGTATTCAGCAATAGCAGAATTAGATAAGGTATATTCGACGGAATGGACATAGCAATCCAAAATCCGTAAGTATCCTCCGATACAAATAGGAGAAAATTAAAAAGAGTAGTGATACCTATGGCGAGCACTGTAAACACCCGGAAGAACCAACTTCTTATTAATAACTTGCTTTCATACTTTGCTACCGATTGTATATTAGATAAAAAGGTCATATCAGCATATCGTGTTTAGTCGTTTGTCCAAAGGTTTAATTGATTCTCCATATAATATACATAGGCGTGTTCAAGATTAGGAGGAAATGGCTCCGCTTCGTATCCTTCTACTTTATCGGCAACCACCTGTACCTCCCAAGCTGTCCCTGAGGGAATAGTAGATATGACCGGATATTTTTTATCAATCTCATGCAATTGATCGCCACCAGCTCTGATCCTCCACACCTTGCCTTCGGCTTTCTTCAACATATCATGCGGAGACCCATAGAAAGAAACTTCCCCCCGGTTCATCAACGCCATATTGTTACAAGTACTGGAGATATCTCCTACAATATGGGTAGATAAAATAATAGTGACGTCATTTTCACTAACTTCGGAAAGAAGGTTACGGAAACGAATACGTTCTTCGGGGTCAAGCCCGGTAGTAGGTTCATCTACAATAATTACTTTAGGATGATGTATCAATGCCTGCGCAATTCCCAACCGACGCTTCATACCTCCTGATAATTTGTTAGCATACCGCTCACGTACATCAAACAATCCTACATTTTCGAGCATTTCATCCACAGCCTGCTTTCTTTTGCCTGTTTTGAGTCATTCCCGACAGACGGGCTGCATAGTCCAAAAACTCATACGTTTTATATTTGGCAAAGAAACGAAAGTCCTGAGGGAGATATCCTAAAATACCACGAATTTCTTTCCGTTGTTTCATCAAATCGTATCCACAGATTTCAACCTGTCCGGAAGTTGGCTCCATTAGAGCTACCAGAATACGCATTAAAGTAGATTTGCCGGCACCGTTGGGACCCAATAAGCCAAACATCCCCGTAGGAATCTCCAGATTGACATCTTTCAATGCATGGTTTCCATTTGGATAAATCTTATTGAGGTTTTTAATAGTTATGCTCATGACATTTTGTTAAGCCTATGTTGTATTGGCTGATAAAGATAGGGTTTATTTATATTACAAGAAGCACAATTGTAAAGATTAACTTATATTAGCAGTCAATAGAAGATACTGGATTCATTCAAATGCAAAAGAGGAGACCGCTTCACAGTGACCTCCTCCTTCTATACTCTATATGAACATGCCCCAAAGGGTTTATTAAAAAAGGAACATACACAAAAGGGTTTTATCTTAAAAAATTAATTATTAAAAACTTATTCTACTGACTTCAATCAGACAGATAACATCAAAATCATATCAACGATCTTCACAGACAGTTGATATTTGGGGAAATGTGCATCAAAATAAAATCTGATGCATGGGGCCAATTAGGTAAAGAAGTACCTCTGTACTTTTTCCTAATCGACTAAAGTAGGGATTCACACGCTACGAATGAATCTAAGCCCCTTACTATAAAACATCTTAGATACTACCACCCTTACCACCGCTATGTGTCGGATTATAAGTAACCGTTTTATATTGCTGATCAGCACCTGTATAACGTATCGCAGAGACAGATATTGTTTTTTTCGCTTCCGCCATACACTACTGTTGTAGATAATGTAGTTTTACGAGTCTTGGCATAACAAGTATAGTTCATCTCAGTATAACCATTTACATTCACTGTATTGTATGTACGTTCAGTTTCGGTTACTCCAGATGTTGTTCCCATTAATGAGTACATACGAGTTTTAAGATAAGCAGCCATTGCGTTTAGTGTATTTTCGGGAACGCTACTTCCTAATGCTTCTTTTATAGCCTCAACTACACCTCTACCTTTTTCGTAATCCCAACCTGTTTTTTCTTTATACTTCAACACGATACCTGTCAAGGCCTTTGCATTCTCGCTATTGTCACGACTTTCCTGTCCAAGGATTTCGTCTTTCTGAATTACTTCTTTTTCTACTTTACTATTTACTTGATTCTCTATAGCATAAGCAGAGAAGTGTGTAACAGGAGCTTTATAATTAGCCTCACCCACTGTAACTTCAGCAGCCTGTACTTCCCATTCCCCGTTATCCGGATTCAGATAGGAAAGTTGCATAGTATACTTTTTTGCTTTGCCTCATTTGATGTACTTTCATCCTCTACAGTAATTGGATCTGTCATTTTCATCAATACCACTTCTTTACCGGATATCAACTTTCCGTTTTTCAAAAGCAACTTTTACTACACTACGATTCTCAGCATTATCAGCAATTTTCACAGAAGTTTTCTGAGAAAGATAACCATTAGGAGCAACAGAAACCTCATAAGTTCCCGTATTACTTTCCGTTACAGAAAACTCACCTTTCGAATCCGTTATACAATCTTTATCGCCAACTTTCACTTTTACCCCACTTTTTCCTTCACCTTTTACAGTTACAGCACCTTTAATGTAATACTCTACCACCGGTTTCGGAGTTTCAATTACTTCTCCTTCTGCTGGTT
>VOFB01001839.1_pt1 | contig 67551 bp, 112 predicted proteins | sample 5384141 | NCBI WGS metagenome assembly VOFB01 (sample SAMN12384721, study PRJNA508395) | human gut metagenome | isolation source: healthy gut A | host: Homo sapiens
ACGCCAGGGCAGAACTGGCCGCGCTGAAAGCGGATAAGGCGTAAGCGATGCACAGCTTCAGGCTGCAAGGAAGGCGGCGGACGACGCCCTGAAGGCAGTCAAAGCGGCACAGGATCAGATTGACAATATGACTTTCCAGGCAAAGAAACCGGCGGTGAAATCCGCTAAGAGTACTGCCAAAAGGTCTGTGAAAGTGGTGTGGAAGAAGGTGAGCGGCGCAGACGGCTACCAGATCCAGTACTCTACAAAGCCGAATTTTAAATCAAAGAGAGCAGTTATGCTAAAGAGTACCAAGGCGACTGCAAAGACCATCCGGAAACTGAAGAGTAAAAAGACGTACTACGTGCGCATGAGAGCTTACAAGGCTATTGATGGAAAGAAGGTATTTACAAACTACAGCACGAAGAAGAGAGTTGCTGTAAAGTAACACAACACAGAAGCTGCTTCAATATAGAGAGATGCCCGAAGGCGCGGATAAATTCCGGTTTCGGGCATCTTTGTATATATTAGAGCAGCTTTAAGCTGTCAGGCATTTCCTGGAGGCGGTGGAGATGACATCGTGTTGCGTAATCAGGCGGATGGCCTCCGACTCATCACGGTCTGAGAGCCTGTACCAGATCATAGTGGGACTGGTACTGCTTTTCAGGCAGAACAGCCTTAGAGTACTGAATCGCCTGAAAAACTCCACTTGAAGCAGGAGCTGCCGTTGCATCTCGATGAGCGTTTTGTTTTTGCTGATTTTGGCGATGGCCATATGAAAGTGGGAGTCCATTTTGATGCGTGAAGCGATGTCATTGCCCTTGGAGGCATTGTAACAGGCATCCGCATAGCCGGTCAGAGAATCAAATTCGGCATTGCTTCCATAATAAATGGCCAGCTTCACGGTCAGCACATCCAGACTGATTCGGACAATACCGATTTGCCGGAATTTCTCCTCGTCATAGGTGGCAACCTCAGCATACCGCTTGGGATAGATGGTGATAATGCCATCATTTGCCAACTGATGCAGCGCCTCACGAATCGGAGTGCGGCTTACCCCGAACTCACTGGCAATCTTAGCCTCCGGAATTCTATCGCCAGGCTCCATCTGCTGTGAGAGAATCTGCTGCATCAGATATTCATAAATTACATCTACAATACTGTTTTTTTTTATTTCCCTTCATTTGTTTATCCACCTAAATAAATTTTTATGAGAGCATTATAGTCAGCCCATGGGGATTGTCAATGTCAAGTTTACATAATGGTGTTTCGCCCTGAGTACCTTTTTGATTATACCATAAATGGATGGAAAATTATACTAAAAAATTAAAAAACGCATAAAACAATAAAATTGTATACTATTTTTCAAAATGGTATTGACACAAATAAAAATAAGGTATAGAATTTTATCCATAAGGAACAAAAATTGTGCAAAGTGACAAAGTATTGGGATCAAAAGGGGGTTTACGATGATGAAGAAGAAGTTATCAGTGTTAATGGCGTGTATTATGGCATTTTCCTAACCGCGTGCAGCACAAACGGGGGAACGAAAAAGGATACCCCGGCACAGACAAAAAGCACAGGAGAAGGAAACTCAGGGGGCTGAAACAGCAAAGGAGACTGCCGGAGAGAATCAGGAGATTGCGCTTGATAAATCTGTTGTACCTCCATCTGGCTTCACGCCCGAGGAGGTGGTACCGGATAAAAAATATAAAATTGCTTTTGCTAATTTCAACAGTACAAATGCAGGAGCGGCAATCATGGCAGAGGAAATGGAAAAGGCGGCGAGATACTATGGGGTGGAATTGCTCTCCATGGATAACAAGCAGGACCCGCTTCAGGCTGTGGATAATTTCAACAATGCAAAGACATGGGGATGTGACTATTACATACAGTACAACGAAGATCCGGAGGCAAATAAACGAATCGGAGAAATGTTGAAGGCTGATAACATTCCGGCCATTGCAGTACAGGTTCCTCTGGGGATGATTTTCCATACTACCGTCTGGACCCGGCTGAGTCGGGACGCGTGGGCGGAGAAGCCCTTGCGAAAAAGGCAAAAGAAAAATGGGGCGATGACGTGGCGTTTTTCATCTGTATGGACTGCCCGGAGGCGGGCAGGTCATTCAAGACAGGGCGGAGGCCGCCACAGCAGCTGTAAAGAGATCTATCCGATATCAAAGTGATCACCTACAGCTCTGAGGGAGATCCTGAGATCTCCAGAAATAAAATGACGGATGCTCACTGCGAACCCGGAGGGAAACTTTATATTTTGGGGGCATATGGATCAGTGGACACTGGCGGCCGTATCCTCCATACGGGCAGCGGGCCGGGAGGAAGAGTGTATCGCAACCTCTGTCATGGGGCTTGACAGTATGATTGAGGAGATGCAAAGAGAAGGTACGCCTGTCTACGGCACAGTAGCCATCCGACCGGAGGTATGGGCCTGGGAGCTGCTTCCAAAGGCAATCCGCGAATTGAATACAGGAGAAAAACCTGAGCTTGATATGTACCAGCCGTGTATACTGCTGAACCTTGACAATCTGTCTGAGATTTATCCAGACCAAGTGAAAAATAATGCCGGTCTATGTGAACAATCGTTACTATTCACAGCCACGAACAATCAGATCATTTGGGATGTCCGGTCAGCAGGCGGGCATTCTCTATGATTTAGGAGGTGGAAAATGGGTGAGAGTATAGTTTTACGAACAGTGGATATTGAAAAAATCCTTTGGAGGGACATATGCACTGAAAAAGGTAAGTTTTGAGCTGAAAAAGGAGAGATCCTGGGGCTCATCGGGGAAAAACGGGGCTGGGAAGTCTACGCTGATAAAAATAATCGCAGGTCATTACAGGAAGGACAGCGGAAAAATCTACATTAATGGCGAGAAAGCTGAGATCCATACTCCTCATGATTCCCTGAAGCTGGGCATAAGAGTAATCAGTCAAGAGTTTAATCTGATGAGTGACATGACAGTGGCGGAGAATATCGCTTTGGGATATTACCCCAAGCGGGCTGGATGCATTGTCAAAAGGGCGGAAATGAACCAGAGGGCGGGCGTGATCTTAGAGAGAATGGGCATAGATATTGAGCCGGGTATAAAGCTGCGGCGTCTGTCTGTTGCCCAGCAGCAGATGGTAGAGATCGCAAAGGCACTATGGAAGCAGCCCTATATCCTGATCATGGACGAGCCGACGGCCGCGCTGAATGACCAGGAGACGGCCCGGCTTTTCCAGGTGTTGAAAAACCTGAAAAAGGAAGGGGTAACCATAGTATTTATCACCCACCGGATGCAGGAACAGTTTGAACTGGCGGACCGAATCACGGTTTTGAGAAATGGAGAGCTGATCGCAACCGTCCATACAGACCAGGTGACACCCGACGGGCTGGTTGAGATGATGGTCGGCAGGGATATCGGCGCCAATTACACCAGGAAGCATGCGATGAAAGCAGGACGAAAGATCTTTGAGGCGAAGAACATTACAGCCGGACATCAGATCAGGGATGTCTCCATACATGTCAGGAGCGGGGAGATTGTCTCCGTATTTGGGCTTTTGGGGCAGGGTCAGGAGGAATTGAGCAGGGCTATCATAGGAGATCTGCCCCTGCAGGGGGAAGCCTGAGAGGGGGGGAAACCCATTCATCTGCGAAATCCCGCAGATGCAAAGCGCTGCAAAATCGGATATGTATCAGATGACAGAAAGAAGACAGGCCTGTTTCCGGTACAGTCTACAAAAATAACATTACCGTATCCGCCTTGAATTACTTTTCAAAACTAGGATGCATCGTTCCATCACAGGGAGGGAGGGGCAGATAAGTGGATTACAAGGCTGAAGGTAAAGTGCAGCTCCTCCTTACAGAAAAATATCTACCCTGAGCGGCGGCAACCAGCAAAAAGTGATGATCGCAAGGCAGCTGGCTAATGAGTCAAGGTTCTTAATACTGCATTTGCCTACGCGCGGTGTAGATATCGGGGCAAAATATGATATCTATGAGCTTTTAGAGGGAGCTGTGCGCCCAAGGGGTGGGGATTCTCATTATTTCACTGGAGCTGCAGGAGGTGCTGGGACTGAGCGATCGGATCGATATTATCCGGGATGGCAGGATCGTTGGAGAACTGGAGGGGGGCAGAGGCGAATGATTCAAATCTGATGTATCATGCCATCGGAAATCTAAAGGAGGAGAAGCGTATTGAATCAGACGAAAGAGGAAAAAGGAAATGTTAGGTCAATGGGAAACATGCTGCTGCGCAAGCTTGCAGAGAGCGGACTTATTCTGTTTATTATTCTCTTGGCATTATTTTTTACAGTCAAGTCAGAGCATTTTTTATCCATAAAAATTTCTTAAATATTTTCCAGGCGGTGTCTGTGCTTGGAATCACAGCGGCGGGTATGATGATGATTATTGTATCAGGGGCATTGACCTGTCTGCCGGATCGACCATCGCCTTTATAGGCTGTGTGCAAACCGAGATTGTAGTGAGGCTTGGAGTTCCGTGGTATCTTGGGATTCTTCTGGGTCTGGCTATAGGGATGCTCTGCGGATTGTTTAATGGATTTATTGTAACCTATTGGAAATATCAGCCTTTTTATTGCCACACTCGGAACCATGAATGTCATCCGCGGACTTGCGTATGTCATCTCCTCCGGACAGAGTACCTTTCTGGACTCAAAGCCTCTGGAGTGGTTCGGACTCGGCAGAATGTTCGGGGTGATTCCGGTTCCGGTTGTTTTGCTGCTCATCAGCTTCCTGGTGGTGTGGTTTATCATGCACTATACGGTATTTGGAAGGTATGTATATTCCATTGGAGGAAATCAGGAGGCTGCTCGTCTTGCCGGGATTTCGGTAAAGCTTTACACAATGCTTCTTTACGTGGGCACAGGTTTTTAGCTGCAGTTTCGGGACTGGTGTTGCTGGGACTTTCGGGAAGTTCGGTTCCCTCCGCAGGGGAAAACTATGGGATGGATATTGTGACCGCAGTGATCCTGGGCGGTGCCAGCTTAAAAGGCGGTAAGGGAAGTATTGTGCTCACCTTTCTGGGCGTATTGACAATCGGTATCATGAATAATGGGATGACGCTGATATCGGTGCCTCAGTACTGGCAGATTTTTGCTAAGGGAGCGCTGCTTCTCTTTGCCGTGGGGCTGGACCAGATCAAGGAGAGGGTGTCCGCTGGCTAGTACGCTAGCGCATGCGGGCAGAATAGGCCGGAGAAAGGAGCAATATGGAAAAAAGAAAGAAAAGATTTAAAGGGCCTGTTTTTTTTATGAACCATCCATTTTTTTTTCATCCGTGTGCGGGCTAACGTTAAGGCAATATTTTGAAAGCCCTCAGACGATGATGCAGGCTCAGCTGAAAGCCTTTGAGCTGACGGGATATAAGAACCCGCTGTTTCCTGATTTTGGGGTCGTGCCTGTGGCCAGCGGGTTGGGATGCAGGGTGGTATTTGACAATATCGGGATTCCGGGCTGTGAGAGGCTGGAGGCGGGACTGGAAGATCTTGACGGATTGGAACCGGCTGATCCGAAAGCTGAGAACTATATGGGGAAGGCGCTGGCGTACCTTTCGTATATGGAGAAATACAAACCGGAAGGAATCAGGCGGGGCCTTCACTGCTGATGGGACCTGTCACAGTGGCAGCCCTGATTCGGGGACCACAGATCTTTGCATGGATATTTTTGATGATCCGGAACGGTGAGAAGGCTTTTAGATGTGATCACGGAGACAAGTATTTCCTATTTAAAAGCCCAGGAGGAGATTCTGGGTCCGCTGAAGCAGCTGGTTGTTTCGGATGATGTCTCCAGCTTTCTGAGCAGGAGCCAATACGAGGAATTTGTAGTTCCGCATTATGAAAAGCTGCTCTGCCATTTTCCGGATGCGGTCAAAATACTGCACAATGATGCAGAGGCAGCCCATCTGGCGGGGGCCATAGGGGACACGGAATTTGACTGCTGGCATGCGGGGAGTTGCGTCAATCTTCATAAGGCCAGGGAAGACAGCCATGGGAAGATTACTGATCGGAGGGCTGGACCCCATACGGGAAGTGGCAGAACTGGATCAGAAGACTCTGTATGAGACAGCGGCAGAGCGTCTGCAGGAATACGGTGAGGATGATAAATTAATTCTGAGCGCAGGAGGGTTTGTAAACTATGGAACACCGCCTGGAAATATAAAGGCGATTGTGCAGGCAGTGCAGAAATATTTTAAGGAGGAGTAGAGAAATGGGAGACAGAGTAGAGAGAACAGACGGAAGAGGAATCCTGGCAGGCGACTATCTAAACCAAAACAGGGAATTGACCAGACAGGACTGGCTGGAAGACTGTTTTCCGGAATGGGGAACTTTGTTAAATAAAGAAATTGAAGAATTTACACTGAACAATGGGCAGGTGGCCATATGGTGGCTGGGAGGGCCGTCATGGATTCTAAAGACAGATGAAGGGGGGGATTTTCTTTATCGATGTGTATTCCGGACCGTCCCACTATACCCAATACTATTACTGCGGAGTCTGCAAACAGGCTGGGGCTGAGACCATCAACTGGATGAGAATGAATCCTCAACTGGTGGACCCGTGGAAATTCAACCGCCTGGACGGAGCTTTTTCCACTCACCAGCATCAGGATCACTGTGATTTGTACACTGTAAAAGCAGCGCTGCAGACCACGGACTGTATCTTTTACGGTCCGCCCAGGACAGTAGAGAAATTAAAAGGCTTTCAGGTGCCGGATGAGCGTATTGTGACCGCAAGAGTGGGGGAATCCGTGAAGGTGCCCGGTGCAGAAGTGGAGTTTTTGATGAATTATGATGAGACTGTGGTGCGCACCGGTTCCGGGAAAGGGAAAGTATCTTATGAAGAATGTGCCACCAGCTTTCTGTTTAAAACCTCCGGGGAAATATAATGTTTCTGGGAGACACCTGGTATCACGACGGCTATCAGGCCGTGGGACAGAATTATGATATTGACGTAGCGATTTTGACATGGGGAGAAATGCATCAGGGGCTACTGATAAAATGACGCCATATGATTGCGCAAGACTGGGGGAGACGCTGCAGGCAAAAAGTACTGATTCCGGATCACTATGATAATTGGGCGAATACGGCCTCGGACCCGGAGCTGCTTGTAAACCAGTTTGAACGGCTTGTAGCAGAGAACACACCGGAGATTAAGACAGTAATTCTAAGGCCAGGCGCCAGATTCATCTATCCGGACGACCGTGATATCAGACGCTATCGTTACCCCAACCAAAGTGAGGGGTATGATGCCACGCGCTCAGTTACATACGGGGAACAAGCGAGGAAGTATGGGAGAAAAAACAGATAAAAGCGGTATTTTTAACGCCTCATTATGTGGAAAGGCTGCCTGGCCCAACATTTGTTCAATGAAGTTTTAACAAAAGTTCAAGTGAACTAAAGTATACTGTCATCGTAGAGAGAAAAGGAGGGAAATACTTTATGAAACGAAAAAACTGACGGCCATACTTCTGGCCGCCACGATGACGGTGACAGGAGCTATGGGTTCAATGCCCGCAGTGGCATTTGCGGCAGATGACACACAGGTAGTAAATGCTAAGGTGGCATATATGGCAAACCCCATTGGACTGGACAAGAGCGATGTGAAATTCAGCTGGGCCATGACATCTTCACAGTTAGGGGCAGCCCAGAGCGCTTACCAGATTGTTGTGCGCAAAGGCAGTGCAGATGGAGAGATCGTCTGGGACAGCGGCAAGGTGGAGGATTCTGAGTCCGTGGGTATTGCTTACGGAGGAAAGACGGCCCTGGAAGATGCAGCCAGATATTACTGGACTGTAACAATCACAGATAAAGATGGCGATACAGCCACCTCTGAGCCGGCTTATTTTGAAATTGCCGGGAAGATGGATGGCGCAAAGTGGCTTTATGCAGGAGGTGAGAATGAGGCAGCTCCCCTGTTCCGTAAAGAGATCACACTTGATGCAAACAAAACGATTGCATCCGCACGACTTTATATGTCAGCCATTGGTATCTATCAGGCTTGGATCAACGGCCAGGAAGTGAAGTCAGATGTGGACGACATTTTTAACCCTGGCTGGACGGCGTATGAGAGGTATTTGAATTACCAGACTTATGATGTGACCGACATGGTGAAGAGCGGAGACAATGCCATCGGCGCCGCTGTGGGCGGAGGCTGGTATCAGACAGCGTATAGCTCCGACTATGCAAATGTATTTGGACCGGATGATAAGGCGGAAGAAAGAGGTCTCGCAGGAAAACTGGTGGTTACTTACACGGACGGAACCAGTACAGTTGTCAATACGGACAATACCTGGCAGGTATCTCAGAACAGTCCCTATACCTATGATGATTTCTGGAATGGTGAGCATTACGATGCTACCATTGAGGCTGCAATTGAGGGATGGAACCAGGCAGGTTATGAGACAGATGATACCTGGAAGGCAGCAGATACCACAGAATATGCGGGTGATCTGCTTCCAAGCTCCAAGGCTACGGCTGTGATCCGCGATGAGTATGAGCAGAAGCCCATCTTGGGATACACCTATGATCCGGAAAACATTGTCAACGCCACCAATACAAATGAAGGTATGACCTATGGCGAAGTGGTGGAGGAAGCAGTGGATGTAAACGGTGACATCACCATAAAGGCAGGTGACAAACTGATCCTGGATCTGGGGCAGAACATGGTTGGTCTGACAGACGCTGTCATGAGCGGCGCAAAAGATACGGTGGTAACCTTCCGCTTTGCAGAGGCTCTGAATGATGGACGTGACATTGATTATGATTCTGAGACCGGAAAGACCGGCTCCATGGGCAGCGATGGCCCCAGTGGTTCCCTGTACCGTGTAGCTCTGCGTTCTGCGCAGTGTACCGACACTTACATCATGAATGGCGGCGAGAGAGAAGAGTACCAGCAGACCTTTACTTATCGTGGATTCCGCTATGTTGAGGTTTCAGCCACGGAGGATATCGTTCTCCACAGCTTAAGAGGCCGTGTGGTTACCTCAATCAGTGAAAGAACCGGCTATATCACAACCTCAGATGCTGACTTGAATCGCTTCGCAGAAAATACGGTTTGGAGTGAGATGGGAAATTACCTGTCAATCCCCACAGACTGTCCGCAGCGTAATGAGCGTGCCGGATGGACCGGCGATGCACAGTTGTTCGCACAGTCTGCAGCACTGAACTTTGATACCTATGCATTTATGGAAAATTACATAGATGAAATGAATGACTATGCGGCAAATCATGACAATTTTTATGCGGAAGTCATGCCCAAAACAAACGAGAATTTTACGGTTGGTATGGAAGGACGAGCGAAAAACTGTGGATGGAGTGATGCCGGAATCATTATTCCGTGGGTAATGTACCTGCAGACAGGTGATGTAAGCTTTATTGAAAACAGTTATGATCAGATGGCTGCCTATATGGATGCAGGTGACTATAGCACTCTGCTGTACGGCGACTGGGTGGCATACTGCGGGACCAGGCTTTCAGTCATGAATATGGTATATGAGATTTATGTATGCACTCTGATGGAAAACATGTCAGAAATTATCGGCAAGACGGATAAGGCAGCCGAGTACAGGGCAAGGCATGATGAACTGAAAGAAAAATTTATCGAAACCTTCGTTGATGAGGATTACAATCTGCTGACAGACAGCAAGGATGACTTTATGTTTCCGTTCGCAAAGCCAAAGATGTCCGCTGACAATGCACAGACAGGACTTCTCTGGGCGCTGAAACTGAATCTGTACTCCAATGATGAGATGATGAGATACCTTCATTAAGAACCTGCTGATCAATATTGAGAACAAAGACGGAAAGATCCGTCCAGGACAGGAAGAAGATACACTGTCCGTTGGTTTCCTGGGTGTAAACGTGATCCTTCCTATCCTTACAGACCTGGGTTATGGGGATGTGGCCTATACGCTGATGCTGCAGGATACCGATCCCTCCTGGCTGTATGCAGTAAAGAACGGTGCAACCACTACCTGGGAGAGATGGAACTCCTATTCTGTAAAAGATGGTTTCGGTGACAGCTCCATGAACTCCTTTAACCACTACTCCTACGGCGCCAGCGTAGAGTGGATGTACAACTATATGGCAGGTATCAAGAGTGACGAGGCAAATCCCGGATACAAACACTTTATCCTGCAGCCCACCGCTGATCCGGAAGGACGCATTGATTTTGTAAATGGTTCCTACAACTCAGTCTACGGCACCATTCAGAGTAACTGGACTTCCGCTAAGGGAGAAATGGATACTTACACGGCAGTCGTACCTGCCAACACATCGGCAACCTTATACCTGAATCTGGATGAGAATCAGGTGGAAAGCCTGGCACTTCCGGAGGGAGCAGTTTACACCGGAAGAGAGATGAGAAACGGAAAAGACTGTGCGAAATTTGAACTTACAGCCGGAACCTATCATTTTGAGATTCAGTCACAGACAAACGCAGCAGTGACAGCAGCCAAAGAGGCGCAGGCAGCGGCCGAGGAAGCACAGGCAGCGGCTGAGGAAGCACAGAGACTGGCAGAAAAAGCACAGGAGCTGGCAGTATCTGCTGCAGAGACAGCAGGTGAAAACAGCGCGGCTGCCCTGCAGGCGAAAAAGGATGCCGAAAATGCAAAGAGCCTGGCTGAGGCGGCAAAGAGTGCGGCAACAGAGTCCCAGAACCGGGCAGAGACTGCAAAAAGGCAGCCGAGGATGCCCAGAAGGGTTCTGTGAAGGCCCAGAAGGAAGCGGAAGCAGCGCGCGATGCAGCCCTGCAGGCTAAGGAAACTGCAGTGGAATCCAAAAATGCGGTAGAGAAAGCATTGGAATCTGTCCAAGCTCAGGTGAAGCTGGCTGAGGCAGCCAAAGAAGCGGCTATTGCAGCAAAGGCAGATGCTGAGAAGGCACAGGCAAAAAGCCGAGGAAGCGCAAAGAATTGCTGAGGCAAAGGCAGCTGAGGCAGATAAAGCTCTGAAAGAGAGGCACAGCAGTTGAAAAAGAGATGGAAGACCTGCTGGCAGAGACAAAATTTGCGAACACCAAAACAGCCATTAAAATAGCTAAGAGCACAAAGAAAAACAGGCGAAAATCACTTGGAAAAAGGTGGATGGTGCAGACGGATATCAGATTCAGTATGCTGCCAGAGCAAATTTCAAGGGTAAAAAGACAGTCACCGCGAAGGGCGAAAAGGCTGGGGCTAAAATTATCAAGAAGCTTAAGAGCAACAGAACCTATTTTGTGCGCGTCAGAGCATACAAGACGGTAGACGGAAACAAGGTATACACAAATTTCAGCGCTAAGAAGCGGATAAAAAGTAAAATAGCAGATTTGCATTACAGCAAATAGGCAGAGGAAAACAAAAAGTAGGTTGGAGGCCTCCGCGGGGACGCGGGGGCTTCTGTGCGTGTAAGCTTGTAATAGTTAGGATAGCTTTTGAACATACGTAACCGTTCGGCTTATTGTTAAATAATTATTGACTTTCTGAGAAATACTGTTTTTAAGGACAGGCAGAATGTGCCAGGCACGAAAGAGTGTTTTTGGTTTGCAAGCCTGTCATAACAGGAAAGGAAGGAACAATAATTATGGAAATGACACTGCGCTGGTACGGCAGCAAGTTCGATACCGTTACCTTAAAACAGATCCGGCAGATTCCGGGAGTGACCGGGGTGATTACCACCCTCTATGACTCCGTACCGGGGAGGCATGGGAGCTTAAAGATATTCAGGCATTGAAGAAAGAGGTGGAGGAAGCAGGGCTTGCAATCAAAGGGATTGAGAGTGTAAACATCCACGATGCCATCAAGACGGGGGCTCCCTGAGAGGGAGCGGTATATTGAAAACTATATCACCACACTGGAGCGGCTTGGTCAGGCGGATATTCATATGGTATGCTATAACTTTATGCCCGTCTTCGACTGGACCAGGACCGAGCTGGCAAGGGTCAGGCCGGATGGTTCCACTGTCCTGGCCTACAACCAGGAGACCATAGACCAGATGAACCCTGAGGAAATGTTCGACTCTATCTCCGGGGATGTGAACGGCACAGTGATGCCGGGATGGGAGCCGGAGCGTATGGCAAGAGTTAAAGAGCTGTTCGCCATGTACCGGGAGGTGGACGATGAGAAACTGTTTGCCAATTTAAAGTACTTTTTAGAACGAATCATGCCGGTCTGCGACAAATATGATATTAATATGGCCATCCATCCGGATGATCCAGCCTGGAGCGTATTTGGGCTTCCAAGGATTATTATCAACAAGGAGAATATCCAGAGAATGCTGCATATGGTGGATAACCCTCACAACGGGGTAGCCTTTTGTACAGGTTCCTACGGGACCAACCGTGAAAATGATCTGCCGGGCATGATCCGGGCGCTGAAAGGGCGGATTCACTTTGTGCATGTGCGCAACCTCAAGTTCAACTCAGACACAGACTTTGAGGAGGCGGCACACCTGTCTTCTGACGGGAGTTTTGACATGTATGAGATTATGAAAGCGCTCTGCGACATTGACTACAGAGGACCGGTCCGGCCGGATCATGGCCGGATGATCTGGGATGAGGTGGCAATGCCGGGATATGGACTGTATGACAGAGCGCTGGGGGCATGTTACCTGAACGGACTGTGGGAGGCTATTCAAAAAAAGCCATTGAGGTTTGCAGGAAGAGGGGCTGTTGGTTTGCTGAGATATCAGGTGAACCGATGGCTCCTTTTGTATGGCCTGTGGTATTTAGAAAATTAAAGTTATATAAAAACTATTGTTATAATATTGACAAATAGTTCTAAGAATGATAGTATATAAATAACTTAGTTGATCATAATAAAAAGGAAATTACCGGAGGAAAATCTATGTTTAAAAAAGATATAAGAGTATTGTGGCTACAACCTGCCTGATGTGCATGTTGTTTTCCGATAATGTGTATGCTGCACGGTATTCCTTTAGCTTTACGGGCATAGCCGGTGCGGTTGGCTGCGCGTCTTCCGTGACTTTTACTCCATGATGGCAGGTAAGTGCTTTTCGGGTGATTTGCTCTTAGCCTTCTTTGTATCGCTATGACCGGATGCAGTCAAACTGCCCGGTCAGCGAAAGAAAACATTAGGATAACGGGGCAGGAAGAGGAGGATATCATCTCCCCGGACAAGGCGTTGAATACAATCACTTATCTTTTACAACAAGAATATCTGAGGATTCTCCCACCTCTTTAGGTGGCGGGAGGAATCACCTAAAACAAGATTAACGGTAGTGGAGGGCGGAGAGAGATCGGTATCCCCCACTGACATGAAGTCAATCAACGCATCGAAAGATATGGTCGTACTCTGTTAAATTACCGAGCGTGGATTGAAACAAAATATGATTTTGACGCAGGACTTCATCATTCATGGCATGGATCTTGAATATCAGATCACGTTCCAGGACAGCGATACAAGGGAGACCACCCTGTCTCCGGTGTGGACATTCAGTGTACGCATTATGGATGAAGATGGAACGGGCAGCACTGTGGAACAGATGAACATTGACGCTGTGACGGGGAAACGGTTGCTGGCGGGATAGGAGTTCAGGAGGGATCTTGTGGAACTGAAAAACAGTATTGTCTACCATATGGAAAGAGAACTTTGGAATTTTAAACTGGTGTTTCTCATTCTGATGATAGTGTTATTTTGGCTTATGAATTCCATGGGGCAATCCTATCGGCTCTGAAAGGAGCGTTCAGCAGGTATATATACCAGTATTATGGGCATCTGGTATCCCGTTCTAAACTCCTCTATTCTGGGGCAGGACAGATCGGGACTTTGGCTTTCACAGATGCATCGTCCCAGTATGCGCCCACGCTGATTATCAATCAAGAGGTACTGGACTATTATACGCCGTTGCAGGCCACAGGAATTTCCTTTTCTCTGGCTATGTGCGGATTTGTCTTCATAGGTATTGTAATCTATCTGGTAAACCGGTCTGAACGTATGCGGGGATGGGCATGGCAGCGGCAGTATTTTTATATTGCTGGACCCACTGATGATTTTTTAATGCGAAAAAGCGCGATGGTTTTCCCCTTGTCCTGGATCAGTATTGAACAACTGGCGCCTGTTAAAAAGCAGGGATATCCGGCTTTAGGGTATGTGATTTTGGCATTACTGACTCTTCTTCTCATATTGAGCTGTGTTTTGATGAGAGGGAAAACAAGATATCAATCATCGGGGAGGTAGCCATGTAACATAAATTTTTTCTGGAGGTGGAAGATGCGGTAAAAACATTCGTAGATGCCACTGTGCTGGATCAGGTTTCTATCCAGGTGGAGAGAAGAGAGATCTGTGCCCTGGTGGAGAGGAATAGTTCTGGTAAAACTATACTGCTGCTTGGCAGAAAAGATATCATTCAAGTTATGGAAGCGGTTGGACTCGACCCAAAATCAAAAATGCATGTGAGAAAGTATTCAATGGTAATGTGCCAGCGCCTCCGCATTGCCCAGGCCAGAATGGAGTCTCCCGACATCATTCTGCTGGATGAAGCCATGAACGGACTGAACGAACAGGGGGTGGAGGATATGAGGCTGTTATTCCGGAACTTAAAAGAGCAGGGAAAGACCATTGTGCTTGCGACGCATGTGAAGGAGGATGTGGAACTGCTGTGTGACTGCATCTACCAGTTGAGGGATGGCAGAGTGCCAGTGTACTGACACGTTCATATTTCAACTAATGACTTGCCTGTTTTCCCATCGAGCTTCGTTGACTTCAATCGACGATGCCACCGCATCGCCTCATTTAGTCGTCTTGTCGACGAAAAAACATTCTGGGTTATTAGTTTGAAAATAAATGTGTCAGTACACTAGAGTGATGGGAATTTTCCGGTTGGATAATAATTGACAATTAAAAGCAAAAGCGTTAAGATTGTTTGGTACCGAACAATATTAACGCTTTTGTTTGTTACGTAGAGAGCACAATAAATTCCGTTGCATGCTGTGGAAAGGAAGGTAATACAAATGGATAAGAGGAAATTGGACACGAGATACACGCAGTCTCAAATCTGCTGGGAAGAAAAATTGAATCCGAAAAAAGGCAGCTTGGAATAGGGAGGTTACCCCCATACAGATCTGGATCATCCGTTATCTGTATGAAAATAGTGAAAAAGTGGTATTTCAAAAAGGATATAGAGAAAAATTTTACCATAACCAGGTCCACGGTTACGGGAATCCTAAAAGGAATGGAGAAAAACGGGCTGATTTTCAGGATGAGTGTTCCTGAGGACGCGCGGCTGAAGCGGTTAACCCTCACCGAAAAGGGGGAAAACCTGTGTCAGTCGGTCTGCAGACATATTGAGGAGACGGAGGCGCAGTTGGTGAAGGACTCAGCAGGGAAGAGATTGATATCTTTTTTTCAGCTGCTGGATAAAATAAAAGAGAACTTAGCTTGAGACATATTGAAATCTGATACATGAATAAGGAGGATAAGATAGAAATGGTCAAAGAATTGATGAAAAGCATCCGGGAATACAAAAAGACTCGGTCCTGGCGCCGGTCTGTGTATCTTTGGATGTGGTACTGGAGGTGATCATTCCGCTTCTGATGGCCAGGCTGATTGACTATGGAATTGACGGAGGGGAGCTGGGCTACATCTGGGGAATGGGGCTTGCACTGGCGGTTACAGCTATGATCTCCTTGTTTTTCGGGGCTTTGGCGGGCAAATACGCAGCCAGGGCATCTGCCGGGTTTGCCAGGAATCTGCGCAAGGATATGTACTACAAAGTACAGGATTTTTCTTTTTCCAGTATAGACAAATTTTCCACAGCCAGTATTGTCACCAGGCTGACAACGGATGTGACGAATGTACAGAATGCCTACCAGATGATTATCCGGATGGCGGTGAGAAGCCCGTTTATGCTCATATTCTCCATGATTATGGCGTTCGGCATCAATGCGCGTATGTCCCTGATTTTTTAGGGGTGATTCCGGTTCTGGGAGTGGGCCTGTGGCTGATCATGTCCAGGGCGCACCCCATTTTTGAACGGGTCTTCAAGCGCTATGACCACCTGAACAACGTGGTGCAGGAGAACCTGCTGGGCATCCGGGTGGTGAAATCCTATGTGCGCGAGGAACACGAGAATGATAAGTTTCAGGAGATTTCCGGGAGCATATACCGGGACTTTTCGAAGGCGGAAAAGCTGTTGTCCTTCAATATGCCTCTGATGCAGATCTGTGTGTACACCTGTATGATTCTCATTTCCTGGTTCGGTGCCAGGGCCATTGTGGCCTCAGGGAATAACCCGGCACTTGGCATGTCTACCGGTCAGCTCATGAGCCTGATCAGCTACGCCATGCAGATCCTGATGAGTCTGATGATGCTGTCCATGGTGTTTGTCATGATTACCATATCCAGAGCTTCCATGGAGAGGATCGTGGAGATCAAAAGGAGGAGAGTGATTTAAAGAATGGTCCGTCTCCTGCCCACGAGGTTAAGGATGGCTCCGTGGCTTTTCATGGTGTCAGCTTCAGCTATGCGGGCAGGAAGGAAAGCTTTGCCTGCGGGATGTGAATCTTGAGATCGCTACCGGGGAAACCGTTGGTATTATCGGAGGGACCGGCGCGGCCAAGACCACTCTGGTGCAGCTGATTCCCAGGCTTTATGATGTGACACAAGGAGAAGTGCTGGTGGGAGGGCGTGATGTGCGGGACTATGATATTGAGTCGCTCCGGGAGCAGGTGGCTATGGTACTGCAAAAAAACGTACTCTTCTCCGGAACCATCAAGGAAAATCTGAGGTGGGGGGATGAGGAAGCCCCGGACGAGGAGCTGGTGCGCGTCTGTAAGCTGGCCTGTGCGGATGAGTTTGTGCAGACCTTTCCCGACAAGTATGACACCTATATCGAACAGGGGGGCAGCAATGTATCCGGAGGCCAGAAGCAGAGGCTGTGTATTGCCAGAGCGCTTTTGAAAAAAGCCTAAGATTTTGATTCTGGATGACTCTACAAGCGCAGTGGATACAAAGACGGACGCCATGATCCGCAAGGCGTTTCGGGAGGAGATTCCGGACACTACCAAGTTTATCATTGCCCAGAGGATCTCTTCGGTTCAGGATGCGGATAAAATTGTTGTCATGGACGGAGGGAAGATCCTGGATGTGGGTACCCATGAGGAGCTGTTGGGGAACAGCAGCATTTACCGTGAGGTGTATGAATCACAGAGTAAGGGAGGGAGAAGGATGAATAAAGAGTTAAACAAGAAAAACCCGGGCCAGGGTAGGCGAAGGGTAAATAAAAAAGTAGTGCAAAGACTGCTCTCTATATCGGACAGTATAAGCTGCGGTTTACCTGTGTCCTCGTCTGTATCTTTTTAAGCGCGCTGACCAGTGTGGCCAGTTCCCTTTATCTGCAGCCCCTCATTGACGACTATATCGCTCCCCTGCTGCTGCAGGCCTCCCCGGTCTTTGCAGGCCTTCTGCGGTCGCTTGTGGTAATGGGCTCCATCTATCTGGGAGGGGTTGCGGCGACCCTGCTGTATAACCGTTTGATGGTTGTGATAGCCCAGGGAATCTTAAAGGATATACGGGATGAGATGTTCGCGCGTATGCAGACACTGCCTATCCGGTATTTTGACACCCACACCCACGGGGATATCATGAGCCACTATACCAATGACACGGACACCTTAAGGCAGATGATGGCCCAGAGCATTCCGCAGATGTTCTCATCCCTGATTACCATTCTATCTGTATTCTGCGCCATGCTGGCAACCAGCTGGCAGCTCACGATCTTTGTGCTGTTTTTTGTGTTTCTGATGCTGAAGGTGACATGGAAGATTGCGGGAAAAGAGCGGCCACTATTTTGTCCGGCAGCAGCAGGCGCTGGGAGACCTGAACGGCTACATTGAGGAAATGATCAATGGACAGAAGGTAATCAAGGTATTCTGCCATGAAGAGTCAGCGGAGGAAGTATTTGACCAAAAGAATGAAATTCTTCATGAAGATGCTGCTGCGGCAAACACCTTTGCAAACATTCTGATGCCGGTTATGAGCAATCTTGGAAATCTGCAGTATGTGCTGATTGCCATGCTGGGAGGACCATGGCGATCACAGGAGTGGGAGGACTGACACTGGGAGCTATCGCCTCCTTTCTGCAGTTAAGCAGAAGCTTTATGAATCCCATCAGCCAGATTTCCAATCAGCTGAACATGGTAATCATGGCCCTCGCCGGAGCAGAGCGTATATTCCAGCTCATGGATGAGGAACCGGAGGTGGACGACGGCTATGTCACCCTGGTAAATGCCAGAATCGATGAAAACGGAGCTATCACAGAGACCGGTGAGCGTACAGGTCTATGGGCATGGAAACATCCTCACGGGGACGGCACCCTTACCTACACCAGAATGAGGAGAGGTAAATTTCTATGATGTGGACTTTGGATACCAGCCAGACAAGATTGTGCTGCACAACATCACCCTGTACGCACAACCGGGACAGAAGGTGGCCTTTGTAGGCGCTACAGGTGCAGGTAAGACTACAATAACGAACCTGATCAACCGTTTTTATGATCTGGCGGACGGAAAGATACGCTACGACGATATCAATATAAACAAGATAAAGAAAGATGATCTGCGCCGTTCCCTGGGTATTGTGCTGCAGGATACCAACCTGTTTACCGGTACAGTCATGGACAATATCCGGTATGGGAAATTGGATGCCACAGAGGAGGAGGTGCACTCTGCGGCCAGGCTGGCCAATGCGGATGACTTTATCCGCCGTCTGCCCCAGGGGTATGACACCGTGATCACCGGAAATGGGGGCAGCCTGTCCCAGGGACAGAGACAGTTGATTGCCATCGCGCGGGCGGCAGTGGCAGATCCCCCTGTCATGATACTGGATGAGGCAACCTCCTCCATAGACACCAGGACGGAGGCCATCGTTCAGAGGGGAATGGATGCGCTGATGAAGGGCAGGACCGTTTTGTCATCGCCCACCGCCTCTCTACAGTCAAGAACTCAGATGTCATCATGGTGCTGGAACAGGGAAGGATCATTGAGCGTGGAGACCATCGGCAGTTGATTGAGAAACGTGAAAAGTATTACCAGTTGTATACAGGAGCGTTTGAGTTAGAGTAACTTGTCATCTGGCATCAGGAAGGAAGCAGAACAGAAAAAAGGATTATTGCAGGGAAGTGGCTGTCTCCCCGGAAGGGAGAGGCTGCTGTTTCCCTGTTTGTCGTTTTACAGAGATATCCATTTTATGAAATGATCATATATTAATAAAAAGATCATATAATACTATTGAAAACATTCATAATAAATGATAAAATAAGCATGAAAAGGTGATAAATGATAAAATAAATGAAAGTTATGAATGATTATAGTTTTTCTAAATAAAAAGGAGGATATCAAATGAACAAAGTGAATGATCTGACAAGAGAGGAATGGATTCTCGGTGCATTTCCAGAGTGGGGAACCTGGCTGAATGAGGAGATTGATGAGGAAGTGGTGGCTCCGGGCACCTTTGCTATGTGGTGGATCGGATGTACAGGGCTTTGGATCAAGTCCGAAAACAACACCAAATTGCTATTGACCTCTGGTTTGGAAATGGAAAGCGGTCGAAAAAGGTAAAGGAGATGGGAAAATTCCATCAGATGCGCAATATGACAGGGGGAGAATGACCCAGCCCAACCTGCGCGCCGCTCCCATCGTGTATGATCCCTTTGCAGTGACTACTGTGGATGCCGTACTCTCCACCCATTACCACAACGATCACATTGATCCGTTTTTGCAGCGGGCGTGATTCAGAATTGTGATCCGGATGTCCCCTTTATCGGGCCTTTAAAGAGCGTGGAAAAGTGGCTCAGCTACGGGGTGCCAAAGGAGCGCTGCAAGGTGGTGAAGCCTGGAGATGTGGTAAAGGTAAAAGACTGTGAAATCGTAGTGCTGGATTCCTTTGACCGTACCTGCCTGGTGACTGCGGATGGGGATATTCGCAATACCTGCCCAAATGACATGGATGAGAAAGCAGTGAACTACCTGATCAAAACGCCGGCAGGGAATGTATATCACAGCGGAGATTCCCACTATTCCACCTACTACGCGAAACACGGCAAGGACTATGAGATTGACGTTGCCCTTGGCTCTTACGGCGAGAACCCGGCGGGCAACCAGGATAAGATGACTTCTGTGGATATTCTGAGAATGGCGGAAGCCCTCAGGTGCAAGGTGGTAATTCCATTCCACTATGATGTTTGGACCAACTTTAAGGCAGATCCCGCAGAGATTCTCATGCTGTACAACTTTAAAAAAGATGTGCTTCAGTATCAGTTCACCCCTTTATCTGGGATGTGGGCGGCAAGTACATATGGCCTTTGGACAAAGAGAAGAGACAGTTCCACTACCGCAGAGGATTCGAGGACTGCTTTACGGATGAGCCGAATGTGCCCTTCCGTTCCATTCTGTAATAGAAAAGAGGAGGATATCATGTTACTGAGAGAATTGGTAGAAAAAAGAGAGTATGTTTCCACAAAGGTTTTGATACATGGGAAGAAGCGGTGTCAGCCTCCTGCCAGCCGCTGCTGGACGACGGTTCCATAGAGCAGGCCTACATTGATGCAGTCATCGGATGCGTAAAGAAATACGGACCGTATATCGTGTTCGCCCCCAACATTGCCATGCCCCACTCCCAGGAGGGGGCAGTGGGTGTGAATGACACAGCCGTCTCCTTTATGAAGCTGGAAGAACCTGTGCATTTCGAGGAGGAAATCCGGAAAAGGATGCAAAGCTGTTCTTTGTGCTGGCATCCAAAGATCACGACATGCACATGAAAAATATGGAGAAGCTGGCCAACATGCTGCTCACAGCGGATATCATGGATGCCCTCATGAACGTAAAAATGAGGAAGAACTCCTTGCGCTGGATGACAAGTATTCTGCATGATATGAGAAATTTATTTTTCTGTAATTGGGTAGAGGCGAAGGAACATATTCAGAACAGTGAGGGCATACTGATTACCCTGGGGTCAGTGGAGGAGCACGGCTGCCATCTGCCCCTGGGGACAGACACTATATTGGCGGAGGCCATTGCCAAGGAACTGTGCCAGCGGGAAGATATGTACTATTATCCCTGCACCACTTACGGTCAGGTCTGGTCCGCCCGGGATTTTGAAAGCACCATATCCATTACTCCTGACTGCCTGGGTGAATACTGCATCCAGGCAGTTAGAAGTGTAATGCGTGCACATCCCAGGCGGATTTTTCTGTTTTCCTTTCACAATGGAAACCATAAAGTGATAGAGGAGGTACAGCGCAGGCTTGTGGATGAGGGAGAGAGGGAAACGGTCTTCCACATAAAACTGGCCGGCATGGAAAAGAAGGCTGCGGATATCCTGACCACACCCATGTGGAATGGGAAGGTATGGCATGCTGGGGAGCTGGAGACCTCCCTGATGCTGCACGTGGCAGGGGATTTGGTCCACATGGAGAGAGCCACTGCGGAGTTTCCGCAGGTTCCAGACTTCTATGGACAAAGGCCGATCCCGTGGAGAAGCTTTTTTAAAGAGCGGAGCCTTCGGGGATGCGGTGGCAGCAGCCACACCCGAGAAGGGTGAAAAGCTGTTTGAACTGGTATGCAGTGATCTGCAGGAGCAGATTCGTCAGGCAAAGGGGAAAAAGCATTTGAGTGAGATAAAACTAGTGGTGTGTGACCTGGACGGAACACTGCTGAATGACAAAAAGATGATCACCGAGTACTCCATTAAAGTGCTGCAGGAGGCAAGAAGACAGGGAATACAGATCTGTTTTGCCTCCGGCAGGGATGAACAGATGATGTCCGTGTACGCGAAGCTGATCGGAGGATGCGACTACATGCTTTCCGACAATGGAGCCCTGGTGCGGGACGGCGGGGGAAACATGCTGCACAGCGCAGTGCTGAAGGAAGAGGATGCCTGCCGGCTGCTCACATACCTGAACAAACGGGAAATGACCTTTATGATGTACTCTGCAGAGAGAATGTATTTCTCAGAGGGCAGTGAAAAGCTGAAAAAGCGTATCCGGGATTATGAAGACCTCTCCGTAAGACTTGGTTGCCCCGTAAAACTCCAGGCGGAGGAATATCTGCGCACAGCGCCTGCCACAGGGTACTGCACAGCAGCGAAGATCGTGGCATACGAGGAGGACCCAGGGAAGGTGGAGGACTACATAGAGTTTATCGGCACCTTACCCAGAGTTCACTGTGAATCCACGGGTTATGGGCTGATGGGGGCCTTTGACCAGGAGGTTTCCAAAAAGACAGCTTTGCACAAGATCATGGAACGGATGGGAATAGGCGGAGAGGCGGTTTTTGTGTTTGGAGACTTTGACAATGATTTGAGCATGTTTGAGTGTGCTGACCACAGGGTGTGTATGGCGAACGGCGTGGAGAAATTGAAAGCGGCAGCCAGTTACGTGACACTTAGCAATAATGAGGATGGAGTGGCTGTTTATCTGGCAGATGTATTAGAATTATGCCCAAATAAGTAATTAATGATTATAAATGATCATAAAATGAAAATATTTATAAAAATTTTATTTGTACGAAATAATAACGATTAAATAATGTCAAATAGTTCATAAAATATTCAAAATGGTCGTATAATAGGATTGACAATTATCATATAAGTAACTATAATGAAAACATCAAGAATACATTTTGTACAAAAATGTAAAAGGGCGAGGCAAAATCATGTTAAAAATGAAAGGAGAGGGATTATGTTAAACTACATTCTTGATTTGCTCTTGAAACAAATTTTGGTCAGCCGTTTCTTTTGATGGCCATCATCGTTTTTGTTGGCTACGTGGCCATGAAACAGAAGCTTTCCAAAAGCAGTTGCGGGGGCCGCGAAAGCCTCCATCGGTATCATCGCAATGGGTATGGGGTCCGGTGCACTGATCGCAAACTTTGGCTATCTGCTCACAGCACTGCAGAACGCCACTGGGATACAGGGCGCAGGCCTGAATACATATCCGACTATGACCGCCAGTTACGAAAAGATGGATGCGGTTCTGGGCGACGGCTCAGGCGCTGCATGGGGTATCTACACATTGTTGGTAGCCTTTATCTTAAACCTGGTATTGGTAGCGCTTAGAAAGTTTACAAGAATCCGCGCCGTGTACCTGACCGGAAATGCCATGATCGTGCAGGCGGGTATCAGTACCTATATTGTTTGGAGATTCCTGGGCTTGGGCATGATCCCAACGGTATTGATCGCAGCTGTTGTGACGGCGCTTTACTGGGGCATCTGTTCCACCTTGCTGATTGAACCCACCAAGAAGATCACGGGCGCAGACTTTACGGTAGCCCACCAGCAGATGTTTGTGGACTAAATTGCGTACAAAGGTAGCACCCAAGATCGGCAACCCGGAGAAGGATGACATCGAAAAGAAAAAGATGCCGGAATCCTTAAACTTCCTGCAGGACAACATCATCGCAACCGCACTGGTTATGTTTATATCCGCAGCAGTGATCATGCTGGTAGTGGGCGGTGACCAGATCGACTGGCTGAGAAGCTCAGAAGCGCTCAATCAGGGCGGTTCGAAGAATAATGTGGTATTTTTGTTCTGGCTTGCCATCACCCTGACAGCAAATATCGTAGTTTTGTTAAATGGTGTTCGTATGTTCGTGGGTGAGCTGATGATGTCCTTTAAAGGGTATCTCAGAGAAACTGCTTCCCGGAGCAGTGGCAGGTGTTGACTGTGCAGCGATCTTTGCATTCGCTCCCAAGTCAGTTGTACTGGGGCTTTTATTCGGAGCGCTCGGCCAGGTCATCGGACTTTTAGGGCTTCTGATCTTTAAGTCCCCCCATCTTCCTGGTACCCGGATTCATCCCGCTGTTCTTTGACAATGCCACCATCGCTATCTATGCAAACAAGTTTGGAGGATGGAAGGCGGCAGCACTGATCTGTACCATAAACGGTTTGGTTCAGATCTTAGGTTCCGCTTTAGCGGTTTCCATGATGGAACTGACATGGTGGCAGGGAAGCGCCGACTATGCAACCATCTGGGTTGGAATCATTGCAATCTTTAAAGGAATCGGAAGCCTGTTTGGAATTCCCATTGCGGGGTAGTAATACAGGAAAGACAGAGGCTTGGCGGGAGGAATTACCTAAAACAAGATGAACGGCAGCGGCGGGCGGAGAAAAATCGGTATCCCCCACTGACATGAAGTCAATTAACGCATCGAAAGATGTGGTCATACTCTGTTAAATTACCGAGCGTGGCTTGAAAAAGAAGGAGGAAATCAATATGCTTAATATTTTATGTGTATGCGGAAATGGAATGGGAACAAGTACAATTTTAAAATCAGTGTAAAAAAAATCTGTGATGAGCACAACATTGAGGCGAACGTAGATTCCTGTTCGTTTGGAGAAGCCCTCTCCTACATCACAAATACGGATCTGGTGCTGACCAGCCCGGAGTGGGCGGGCATGCTCCCGCCCAGCAGTGCCGTGATTGCTGAGACAAAAGAATCTGATTGACACAGCAGCCGTTACAGAGACACTGCTGAACGCTGTAAAAGAGCATTTCCCGAATGAAATGAAATACTGTTTGGGTGAGGAGGATGAATATGACGGGATATGAAATTATAAAAGGAAACGTGAATTTTACGGGGCCGGACAGAATCGGACTTCGCTTTGACCGGATCGCGGGGAAAGGTGATGTGTGCCGCATATTCGTTCTGCCGCCAAAGAGTACATGGCCGGAGGGCGCCCATTACACGGTATCCAAAAAGTAAGGCCGAAAAACGGTGAGTACGATGAATGGGGCTGCTTCTGGGAGAGCGACGACGCCAGCGGGTCTGACATGGGCCAGGTGACCAACACCCCTATCGAGGAGTGGGAAGACATGGAGGATTATGTATTTCCTGATCCCAAGGCAGAGGGAAGATTTGAGGGGTTAAAGGAAGCTCTGGATGAGGCGGAGAAAAAAGGCCTCTATGTGCAGCTGAACAGCCCTCAGTGCATATTTGAGAGAATGCATTTTCTGCGCGGATTTGAGAATACCCTGATGGACTGCCTCATAGAACCCGAGGAAATCGAGGCCATGGCCGTGAAGCTGGCAGATTACCAGATTGGAATCATAGAGGAGGCATACCGTCTGGGGGAGGGCAGGATACACTGCTATGACACCACGGATGACTGGGGAACCCAGAACAGTCTGATGATTTCACCTGACATATTCAGAGAGATATTTAAACCTCAGTACAAGAGAATATTCGACAAGGCTCATGAGTGCGGTATGGATATCCGGTTCCACACAGACGGAAAGATCAACGATATTCTGGAGGACTTGATTGAACTGGGTGTGGACATTGTCAACATACATCAGCCAAGGCTGGTGGGCATTGATGAGGTGTCTAAAATTGCACAGGGAAAGATCTGTTTTGAGGCAGCCATTGATATTCAGGCAACTCTTCCCACAGGAGACAAAGCGCTGATTGAGCAGGAGGCTAAGGAGCTGGTGGAAAATGGGCCACTCCAAAGGGCGGTTTGATCGGTGTGGAATATGGTTATCTGGATGCCATTGGCACCACAAAAGAATCCATGCTCTATGCCCTGAAGTGTTTTGAGAAGTATGGGGATTTTAAGAAATAAAAAACAAGGAATAGAGAGGGCGGCGGCTTTGTTTAAAGCACCGCCCTCTTGGGATTACTGTTCACTCTGTGACCGGCAACGGATAGTGGTTACTGTTCACACGTTCACAGTAACGGATATTGCCCTGCTGGAGCACAATAGCCGCTAAAAAAGCTTGACGCTTTTCCCAAACATTCATATAATAAAACAAAAGCATCATAAAATGGAAAAACATGGCGGCGATGGGCAGAATACTGATGCGGAAAAAGGGGAGAAAAGGATGAAAAGAAGCAGAGCATTAGTAGAAAATAGAAGAAATAAAGTCCTGATGGCGCTGAAAAACAACGGATTTGTGAAGGTGGGGGAACTGGCTGAGGAGCTGCAGGTATCGCCTCTCACAATCCGCAGGGATCTGCAGTATCTGGAGGACAACAAGAAACTGGAGCGTTTTTACGGGGGAGCCACAGTCACGGGCAGGGACCCGGAGTTTGCCACTGAGCAGGACGAGGTGAAGCTGTACAGAAAAAAGGATTGCCCAGTATGCGGCCTCTCTGGTGGAGGATGGGGATACCATCTTTATCAATACCAGCGCCACTGCACTGCAGATGATTAAGTATATTAAGGACAAGCGGGTGACTGTGATTACAAACAATGGGAAAGCCATTTATATGGAGCACTCCTCCAAAGTTTCCGTAATTTTAAGCGGCGGCGAGCTGCGCGAGATTAAGGAAGCCATGGTGGGCGAATTTGCCACCAACAATATCAGCAAAGTCACAGCCAAGAAGAGCTTTATCGGATGTACTGGTCTGAGCGTGGAGACCGGGATGACCACCGAGATTCTGAGTGAGGTAAACATCAATCAGCTGATGCTGCAGAGGGTAACCGGTACCTCATACATTTTGGCGGATCACACCAAGATCGGACGCAACAGCAGCTTTGTGAGCTGCCCCACAGCCGAGATTTTGAATATTATTACGGATGAGAAAGCGCCGGCGGAGGTGCTGGACGGATTTCGGGAAAATGAGATCAATGTCATTCAGGTGACAAAGGACATGCAGTTTTGATAGAAACGTTACGAGAAATGGGAGGATATTATGCTGGAAGAATTAAAGAGGCAAGTGTATGAGGCAAATATGGAACTGCCAAGGAGAGGGCTGATTACTTACACCTGGGGAAATGTCAGCGGCATTGACCGGGAGAGGGGCTGGTTGTCATAAAGCCCAGCGGCGTGGACTATGATGCCCTGAAGCCGGAGGATATGGTGGTCATGGATTTGGAGGGAAACAAGGTGGAAGGCGGGTACAATCCGTCATCAGACACGCCCACCCATCTGGAACTCTACAAGGCGTTTCCGGAAGTGGGGGGGAATCGTACATACACATTCGCCCTGGGCAACGTCCTGGGCGCAGGCGGAAGAGGAATCCCCTGCTATGGAACCACACACGCAGACTATTTTTATGGGGAGATCCCGTGCGCCAGAAGTCTGACACGGCAGGAGATAGAGGGAGCCTATGAGCAGAATACGGGATTTGTGATCATGGAGACTTTCCAGGGGAAAGATCCCATGCATGTGCCTGGGGTGCTCTGCGCGAACCATGGTCCCTTTACCTGGGGGAAGAATGCGGCAGAGGCAGTGCACAATGCGGTTGTGCTGGAGGAAGTGGCAAAAATGGCTTACCGTACAGAGCATCTGGGCTGCGCCGTACAGCCTGCGCCGCAGGAATTGCAGGATAAGCATTTCATGAGGAAGCATGGGCCTGATGCTTATTATGGGCAGGGGAAATGAAGTAGGGGGGGATTTTTGGAAGGGGGACGCCTGAGGGAGGGGGAATGGGTCCTGCGGCTGCTTTTAGCGTGTCGCTGGTACTTTCTAAAGGGCTGAAGGCTGCTTGAAGCGCAAAAGCGTTCTGGCAACTCGGTCCGTTTGCTTGATGCAAACGCCCCTCAGACAATGCCTCTCTCGGGTCCAAGGCCCCGTTTTTGCTGACCGCAGTCCCTGCCCCTTAAGTAAGTCCTCAGCTCACTACATGCAGCCTACGGACCCATTTCCATCCCTCAGGCTGTTTTCCTGGCCTCCGAAATGTTGTGGCGGGAGGTGAGGGCTGGTGTTTTTTGTTTTTGAGGTTGTTTTAATCTGGAGTGGGGGATTTAACGAAGTATGGACATGTTTTTTGGTATGTTTAAGGGTCTCTTGTGATAAAATAAAATCATAGGAGACCCTTTATTTAGTGAAAAAATTTATGGATTTGGTTTTGGGGGATTTTGCTGTTGTTATTTAAAGTGAATGCCGTCTACAGAATTAAGGATATCGTTCATAAAATCATCTTCGTCGTCTTCGTCGTCTTCATCCTCGTCATAAAAATCTATTTCACAATATGTAAAGTCTGTAACGTCTGCTTTGCCGTTTTCGTATAGAGCCTTTACTATTTTGTTAGCCTCTTTCAGGGAAGCTTTTACTCCAAAATCATCTTCGGGGCCGCAGAACTGAAGGATTTTTTCTTCTGGCAGGTAGAACGCTTTGGTTACCTCCATCACAGCTAATACATCATCTTCGTTTTTATACAATACGTTCATGTTTGATCTCCTCACTTTGCTAGAATTTTTATGCCTTTATTATGCATGATACTTTGTGAAATGTCATCCTTTCTGAGCAAAAATTTATAAAATATTTAGATTGATATTTTGTCAGTGGGGGATACCCCTTTCCGCCATTTAACTGACAATATAGTATTTGCTTTTGGTATGTAGGATTTCATATTGTGGTATGATATAGTTACCGAAACTTAAACATGAACTCTATAATTCCCTGAATATGGTATTTTAAAGTATCAAATACCGGTACTGGGAATTTTTCGTTGGAATACATTAAAGGTAATTCCGTGCACCCCATTATAATAGCTTCTATGTTGTCCTCTGAAATCAATCTCTGAATGATATCATCTATGGTTTTTTTGGAATCTATGTTTACAATACCGAATTCTAATTCTTTGGCAATGACGTTGTCGATCAATTTTCTTTCTTCATTATTGGGAACAGTCACATGAATGCCATTCTCGATAAACCTTTTTTGAAGTAGGGCTGTTCCATCGTAAAGCCTGTACCCAGCCATGCCACATTTTTGAATCTCTTTTCTTTTTATTGCTTGATAGGTAGGTTCCACGATGCTGAGTAAGGGTATATGCGCTCTTTTTTTCCAGTGTATCAAAAACAACATGAGGTGTATTAGAGGCCAAAACAGCAAAATCCGCCCCTGCCTTTTCAAGGTTGTAAATGCCCTGTAATAGATAATCAGTCAAAAAATCATATTGATTTTTTCTGCAATAGCCCAACATTTCATACATATTAACGGTTTCTATTGTTAATGCAGGAAAATGACCGTTTTTATCTCTTTTTTAAATTCAGAAGCAATTTCCTTGTAATACAGCAAGGTTGATTCAGGCCCCATTCCCCCAAGTATACCTAGTTTTTTCATAGGCGGATCTCCTTCGTTATATTTTTTCTGCTATTTTAAATAAACATTAATTTTTTTGTATTATTGATGTTATGACAGGTTTCCCTGATCCTAATTCAAGTCTGTTCTTTTTTGAGTATGCTCTGCTGATCATTTATTGTACCGCCTTGTATTAAGTTTAGCTCCATTTTGACATTATCGGGTAGTTTATCTAAATAAACAGAAACATCTTTAAATTCATTGGATTCTGAACCATACAGCGTGATATTGTGATCCAATTGATCAGCCACTAGGTCAAGGTTTACTGACGAACGGTTGTCATGTATTAACACATCAGAATTTATTGTATATAAAACCATATATAGATTTTGACTATCCTTTTATAAGTTCTTATATGCCGGTATAGCCTGTATTTACGGGCTTTCCCGGCACTTTCCGTTTTGGAAGATACTCTCATATACTCTTAAATCCTCTTAGGTTTTCCCCTCAAAAGTAGTAAAAGAGTAGTAAACTCTCGTCCTACCGTCAAGCGGCCATCCGCTGCATTTCAGCGGCATGGTGATGTTGCTGTGTCCCATAAGGTACTGTAAGGCTTTCGGGTTCATGCCTGCGTTTGCCAGTTTGGTACAGAACGTGTGGCACTTGTGTACTTATTGGCTAGACTCCGAAACATGCTCTCATAGCTGCTTGCTCCGATAGTAAGCAATCCCATTCCTGATGAAGAAAGAGAGATTACGATAGCCAAGAGTAATATTGCAATACCTAATCCGATTTTTTTCATCGTTAGTTCTCCTTTCCAAATTCCGATTTGTCAAGTACGCTTTCTCCGCCAAAGGCATACTTTAACAATAAAGTGAATATGCCTATATCCCCACCCTGTTTTTGCCTTGCCAAAACAGATAAACATAGTAATTGCCAGTATAATCAATCCCGACAAACCAATCAGTCCGGTGGGGTTGGGGCCAAGCAGGCTGTTTTCCTGGGTAATGGATAGATACACCGGCACTTCTCCGATGATATTTACAACACCGTGTATGATAGCAGGAAACATGACGTTTCCGCTGACCAACATCACATAAGAGAATAATACCCAGCGTCACACAAACCACCATCATCATTGCTATATTGCTCCAAGGAGCACCGGGATTTTCTATGCTGTAATTAAATCCAAAGTAGATTAACGGCAGGTGGGCTAACCCCCCAGAGAATACCGTTGAGCAGCGCCGCCCTGTGCATGCCATACCGTGCTACTTGTTTCGGTAGAAGGTATTCACGCCATCCAATCTCCTCTCCAAGTTCCAATAAATGCATTGGAATAAAAGCGGCGGAAACCAGCACAGTAATGATTGCAAACAGGAACGGGCTGTTAATTGGAAGGCTGCCGCCTGCCTCCATTCCCGCCAGCGTAAGTAAGCCACCATAATGAAAGCTGCCACTGTACTCTTTGGGAAAAAGCACAAAATACAATGCTGCTCCGAGGGCAATGAGTATGCCGGGGACAAAGGGCGCTAAATGCCCACAGCTTTGGCTGTTTCAAACTTTTATTGAAATTCTCCAAGGGGTCTTATCCTTAGTCAGCCAGCGCGTAATGATTGCTGCCAGAATAGGAAAGGCTGTAAATCCCTTTTGAAGAACTTGATATATCGGGCTATTACTGCCCTTATTACCGAACAGTGTGATGATAAACAATACATAACAACTGCCAAGAACAAGGGCAAAGATACAGTATTCTTTGCTTTGTTCCTTTGTCAATCTTGGTTGTTTCTGCCATAATATCCTCCGTATGAGCGTTTACAACTTTTACGTTCCGATTTGTCAAGTACGCCTTATACCAATAAGGCGTACTAAGTCAGTAGTAGTATGCCTTTAATAATTTCCGAAGAATCCCTTGTCTTAACTGCTATAAATTCTTAACTGTATTACCTACATAATCATTCAAATCATTCAATTTTCTTTCTTACTTTAACCGGTAATTTTATCCCGCCTCATGAAGCATTGTTGATTATTTTTTGAACTCCATTTTTACTTGTAAAAGACTTGCTTAAACTCACCTGTTGTCTCAATCATTTCAAATTCTTTCAAATTCTTTCTGAGGTATTTCAATAACCACAGAGCCAAGAATATTATTATCAGCTTCCGCATCTTCCATCATGATACGAATGTCTAGTGTATCACCATTATCTTCACAATGAACGTCATAGATGTGAGAGGTGTTCAAAGCTGCATTATGAAATGTAAAGTATTTATCTATACTTTGCTTTATGACAATAGATTTGGCATTACCGCTTATATTAACATGGCGAATATCTCCAGCCGCAATATCATCATGTATTTCTTTCTGAATTTACTTATCATCTTTCGTATACTTTTTGTAATCCAAGGTTCAATAATGCCCGAATAAAGTCTCTGATACCTGTCTGAATATGCAGCACTTATCGCAGCTTGTAAATTTCACATTGTAAACGTTCCAAAAAGCTCCTGCATGTGCACCATCCATCTGTGTATGATGAAATTGAAAGGAAATTGAAAGAGATGTTTTAAAGAGCTTCTTTTTTATATCTGCCCCAGATCATAAATGGATTATTATAAATACCGCTATTCATGCCGACTGCTCCATCAATATCCACATTTGTGATAGCGGAGGTGCCGATTACCATACTATCCAATAAATCATGATTTTCACAGCTTTCCGCCGTTTGCCTTGTATATCTTAGATAATCCTCGTTAAATTGAGAAAGCTGTTCATTAAAAAGAATATCACAGGAGTTGATTTCTCCCTTTTTATTCTTAACGATAGTATTCACAGCGATGGTGTCATACTGTATCAGTTTTGCCCTACCGGAAGCAAATAAAGACATCCAGCCCGGCAGCCGCTTTTCCGATACAGTAATCGAGCAGCATATTAAATTTCAACTTTTTCCTCTTGCTTATATTTACGAGAGGCGTGACATCCAACGTCTTAAAAAATGTTACCATAGGGTTTGGTGCATTCATCCAAAGTTCAAATGCCTCCGCCCGCTTTGTCAGATTAGGATCAATTTCTCTCATACTATCCTCCAAATAATAGCCATGTTTCTGCGGTTACCTCTAAAAAAAATCACCACAAAGTTCCTTACCATCATTCTACCATACCCCAAAAGTCCAGTCCACCCACATTCCTCCCAAATAGCGGCCAGCTTCACATCATAACCACAAGTGCGTAATTTATTGCGCCCGTTTATGCCCTCCACTCAGCGGCATTCTCTGGCCTTGTAACCTAGTACATCGTTTACTAAATAAAAACTCCATAAACTTGTCTGAATATCCGAGAGCACTGCCATAAAAGCCAAGGTGTAGCTCTGATACGGCTACATTTTAAGTCAGCACTCTCGAGCATTCATACCTTCTCGCAGTATGGGAGACCAAAACGTAGTGCGCGGGGAGAGGGGGGGGGGAGGAAGCGGAGGGGCATAAAGTGAGCTTAGACAGTACTTGGAGTGTGGGTGCCGCGGTGAGGGAAAGCGGGGCCTTGGACCCGAGAGAGAGGCATTGTCTGAGTCCTGTTTGCATCAGGCAAACAGGACGAGTTGCCGAACGGCTTTCCCGGTTCGAGCGGCGGCCAGACTCCTAGAACTGTCAAGCGACACGGTAAAGCCCCCTGAAGCTCCTCCCCCCGCCCCCTCTCCCCGCTCATAACCCACCAAATTTTTTCACCTTCACCCCAGCCGCTTCCCCACAATGAAAAGTTCATAAAACCAGTCAAAGTTTTTAAACTATTGCAAAACAATCCTATAATACGGAAAAATGATCATATAAATAAGAACAAAATGATTGATTTACAATAAAACTAATGATATAATGAACATAAAGAAAGGGGCGGTGTAGCAATGATCTTAAACTATATAATATGTGCGATCCTGGTTGCATGTCTGGTAACAGAAGTCGGTTTTTATTTTAAAGCGTAACAAAAAATGCTGACAAAAGGAAAAGACGATTTCTTTGCCTTTTCCCTGATTGTATTCTTCGCGTTGATCATATTCCCTCTCTCCGAGATGGACAATATGGTGGAAAACATACGCAACATCCTCCTGCTGGTGACCATCTTCGGCTCAGCGGCAATCAAGCGGGAATTCTCTGAAAAGGGGATGGAAAAGGTCTGCTATACCATACCTTGGGACAAGATTCAGCAGATACATATCAATGAGTACCAGAATTCCAAAATGCAGGTGATCTGCACCACAGGCAAAGCAAAACATAAGCTGCTGTTCAGCAAGTATAAGCTGAAGGAGGTCCTTCGCGTGCTGGAGCAGCATGTGTCCAATATTTATATTCAGAGCTCTTTGCAGGAAGTTCTGAACATGAAGAAAGGCTGACTTTGAGTACAATTATAATCAAACAAATTCAAGTATGAATGAGAAAAGGAGAAGATTATTATGGTAAGCGAAAAAATCACAGTGAAAAACCCGTCAGGACTTCATTTAAGACCAGCAGGAATGCTCTCGCAGATTGCCTCAAATGTGCCTCGGACGTCACTCTGGTAAAGGGCGAAAAGAGGGTTAACCCCAAGAGTGTACTGATACTTATGGCAGCGGGCATCAAATGCGGGGATGAGATCACAGTGGAGTGTTCCGGTGAGACGGAAGGCCAGGATTTGAGGACAGTCGTGGATGCTATTGAGAGCGGTTTGGGTGAATTATAGGAGAGCGGTAGAATGGAAAGGATTGAGGTAAAAAAAAAAGACTTCTTCCAAAGGCATCGTCATGGGAAAGGCTTTTTGGTTAAGGAACAGGATCTGACTCCCGAACAGGGCAAGATAGGATCAGAGCTTGTGCAGGAGGAAACGGACCGGTATGAAAAGGCAGTGGAGGAGGTCATTGGGGATCTGGAGCCACTGGCGTCTAAATCGGATATCTTTGCAGGCCATCTGAGCTGGCCAGGGATATTGCGCTCAGGGACGGAGTGCTGACGAGGGTACGTACCAGCTGGACAACGCCCAGCAGGCGCTTCATGATACAGCGGAAGAGTTCCGCATGATTTTTGAGATGATGGAGGATGAATACATGCGGGAGAGGGCTGCGGATATTATGGACATCCGCAACCGGCTGATGCGCAAGCTGAAAGGGCTTGCGGAGACGGATTTTTGACGCCATCCATGAAAAGGTGATCCTGGTGGCAAGAGATCTGGCGCCCTCCGACACAGCGAAACTGAACCTGGAGTATATTCTGGGGTTTATCACAGAGCTTGGCGGGGTTACCAGCCATGTGTCCATTATGGCCAGAGGACTGGGTATTCCGGCCTTAGTGGGTGTCACGGGTGTTCTGGATGAGGTGAAGGCTGGGACTTTCTCATAATGGATGCCTCTGAGGATTATCCTGGTAAATCCGGATCATGAAACAGTGGAGGAATACATCAGAAAGACCCGGGAGTTTGAGCAGTACCAGAGAGAGCTTGAGGAGTCCAGCAGTCTGCCCACTGTGACCACGGATGGCAGGAAACTGGAAGTCTGCGGCAATGTGGGAAATTTGGAGGATATCAAAAATGCCCTGAATTATCAGATCGACGGAGTGGGCTTGTTCCGCAGTGAATTTTTATATATGGAGAGCGACCACTTTCCCACAGAGGAAGAACAGTTTGCGGTGTACCGGGAGGCTGCCGAGCTGCTTGGGGAAGGGAGTTGACCATCCGTACCCCTGGATATCGGCGGAGATAAGGGCCTGATTACTTTGAGTTTCCTCAGGAGGAGAACCCATTTTTGGGATACCGGGCCATCCGGATCGGATTGGATAAGACAGAGATTTTAAAGACTCAGCTGCGGGCCCTTTTGAGAGCCAGCGCTTATGGGCAGATACGGATTATGTATCCTATGATCATTTCCATAGAGGAGATCACACGGGCGGCTTCTATACTTAAGGAGAGAGCAAGGAGGAGCTGCGCAGGGAGGGAAAGGCCTTTGCAGAGGATGTGCAGGTGGGGGGTTATGATAGAGACACCTGCGGCTGTGATGATGGCACAAGAGCTGGCCCAGAGAGTGGACTTTTTCAGCATCGGTATAAAATGACCTGACACAGTATTTTCTGGCAGTGGACAGGGGCAACCAGAAGATTTCTGCGCTCTACAAATTTATCATCCTGCTGTGCTCAGAGCAATCAGCCGTACCATAGAGGCGGGGCACAAGTATAACCGGAAGGTGGGGATGTGCGGAGAGTTTGCCAGTGACCAGAAAGCGGTGAAACTGCTGCTGGGGATGGGACTGGATGAGTTTAGCATGGCGCCTGGCGAGGCGGCGGCTGTGAAATACCAGATCAGAGGCGCAGCCTTTGAGGAAATGCAGAAGCTGGCACAGGAAGTTATGAGGCAGCCCACTGTTGATGCGGCTGCTTTAGATGCAGGAAAGGATATGCGCGATGAAGAGATATACATTGGGACTATATGAAAAATCCATGCCTGGCAGCCTGTCCTGGGAGGAAAAGCTGAAGGCGGCAAAGGACGCCGGGTTTGACTTTGTGGAAATCAGCATTGACGAGACGGAGGAAAAGCTGGCAAGACTGGATATGAGCCGGGAGGAGGATAGAATGGAGCTGGTCAGTATCATGGAGCGGGTGGGGATTCCTATACGCACCATGTGTCTGAGCGGTCATCGGAAATATCCTCTGGGCAGCAGCGACGAGACTGTCTGCGCCAGGGGTATGGAGATCATGGAAAAGGCAGTGCAGCTGGCAGAGGATCTGGGCATACGCATCATCCAGCTGGCTGGGTATGACGTATACTACGAAGACTCCACACCTGAGACGGTGGAGCGATTTGGAATAAATCTGAAAAAAAGGCGGTGGAACTGGCGGCGAGAGCGGGAGTCCTTCTGGGGTTTGAGACCATGGAGACAGAGTTCATGAACACAGTAGGTAAGGCCATGCGCTATGTGGAGAAGGTGAACTCCGTGTATCTGAACGTATATCCGGACATGGGCAATATCACCAATGCGGCGGTGGCCTATGGGACAGATGTGCTGGAGGATATCCGCAGGGGGGCAGGCCACACGGTGGCCGTGCACCTGAAAGGAGACCGTGCCGGGAAAGTTTCGTGAGATCCCCTTTGGAAGCGGACATGTGGATTTTCCGTCCGTGATCCGTACCGCATGGGAGATTGGTGTGCGCAAGTTTGTCACAGAGTTCTGGTATACCGGAAATGAGGCCTGGAGAGAGGATCTGGTTTTGCCAGGAAGATGATGGGGAGATCCTGGATTCTCAGGTATGTTGACACAGGAGACAGAAAGGGTATAGAAATGAAAGTTGAAAAAAGGTAATTGCAAATCTGGAAAAATGCTATTCCATAGCGCCGCTAAAATACCAGGGAGGAAAGCATTTTTGGTGGCGGCAGAGAAGCAGGACCCCTGCTATCTGTTTGACGAGGAAGGAAACCTGGAGGATACGGTCTGGGACGGACCGGGCGGCGTAATGACCATGGTACAGGTGCCGGGAACAGATGGACAATTTTTGGCAACCCAGAAGTTTTACTCCCCAAATGATTCTAAGGAGGCCAAAATTGTGATTGTAACCCCAAGGGGGGAAGGGGGATTGGGAGGTGCGCACCCTGACTGACCTGCCCTTTGTCCACCGATTTGATATCCTGACCAGAGACGGAGAAATGTATCTGATCGCCTGTGCCCTAAAGTCCGGTCATGAGTACAAGGATGACTGGTCAATGCCCGGGAAGGTGTATGTGGCTAAGCTGCCAAAAGATTTGTCTGGCTTTGATGAGGAACACCAGCTTGAGCTGAGCGTGCTCAGAGAGGGACTTTTAAAGAACCACGGATACTGCCGTGTGAACGAGGATGGAGTGGAAAAAGAGCCTGGTGTGTGCCCAGCAGGGAGTTTTTTGATAACGCCCCTGGTCCTGAGGCGGACTGGCAGGTGGAACAGCTGCTGGATGAGGCAGCCAGCGACGCCGTGCTGGTAGACCTGGATGGGGACGGCCAAAAGGAGCTGGGGGTGCTGTCGCCCTTCCACGGAGAAAACATCTATATCTACAAGAAGAGAGACGGCCGCTATGAGCAGGTCTACGCCTATGAAAAAAAGGCGGAGTTTACCCACGCAATCTATGGGGAGAACTCTGCGGGAAACCCGCTTTTGTGGTGGGCCACCGAAAAGGAGAGCGCAGCCTCCTGGCCTTTACCTATGATTCTGCCAATAAGGGATACACGGCGCAGATCCTGGACCAGGACTGCGGACCCGCCAATGTCTGCCACTTTGTGAAAGACGGGTGTGACTACCTGATTTCTGCCAACAGGGAAATCAATGAGATTGCTATGTATAAGATCTGGTAACGGTTCCGTTACCCTCACAGTTACATGCAAAAATCCATTTAAAATCACCTACGGTAATGGGATTACGATTCCTGACTCCTTTTCTTACGGTCAGCGCAGCAAGTGCGCAGACCGGTTGAATCGTTACCAAAGCACGAAATAAACAGACAGGAGTTTAGCCGCTGTGTGGATTTGTCCAATGGACAGAATCTTCACAGCGGCTATATTTTTGTATTGCGTATATTAAGGAAAGGAGATAGAATAGAGACAGATAAAGTAGCATCAGATATGAGAAATGCGGGAGACATCGAATATGGAAAAGTACGGGAGTTTGACGCCGGAGGAAAAGGTATTCTCGAATTGATAGATGAATATACCCTGGAGCTGCCGGAGCGCCTAACTCTGGAGTCAAAGGAAGACTTTATATACCTGAGCGATTTGGAAACCTATGAGATGTACCTGATCAGCGCCACCGATCCCAGTGAGATTGAGATGTCGTGGAAGGGGTATGAAGGCCAGAAGTGCTATCAGGTTCTCCAAAGAGAGAATCCCTTGTCCCTTCTGTACCAATTACAGGCTGGAAAAGGGAACGGACTACATCTGGAGGCACCATAATGAACTGCTGGACCAGGACTTTATCCTGAAGGACCGGCTTGTGGAGTGGAAGGGAAAGACGGTGCGGATGGAAACGGTGATCAGCATCAAGGATGAGGAGCGGGTGGAGTCTGTGCTGTGGAGGACACTGAACAGCCAGAATCTCTTGAATGCCTGCAGCTGCTATCTGATTGAGGGAGTCAGTCTGGTTGAGAGCTGTCAGGCCATTGCCCGTAAAGTACAGGAATTTTACAATGCACACCACTGTGTGGTGGTCTCATTTGGAACAGACCCTGTGTATGTGAAAGAGGAGGCGGGAAAGCTGTACCCGGTTTTGCGGGAGGCGGGGAAGCATCCGGAAGCCCTGCTTAGGGAGTGGTATCAGAAGCTTCGGGATGGCCGCATGGTATTGGTGAAAGAGGCGGATGAGAGCCTGCGAAAGAAGCTGGGGGATGAAGAACTGCTCTCCTTCTGTACTGTGCCTGTGTCTGCAGAGGGAAAAGTGATTGGACTCATAGGGCTTTACAATATTAAATCAACTGGTCTGAGATTGCGCTTCTCACCTTGCTGGCAGGCCAGATGTCCGGATTTATGGCGCGCCTGGAGCTGGAACAGGAGAAGCGGAGGATAAAATACTTTGACCGCATTACAGGATATCTGAACTTTGAGGGATACCGGGAGCAGGTTAATCATATCCTGGAAACGCGAAAGGGGGAGAGGTATACTCTGTGGTACAGTGATCTCAAAAATTTTAAGTATATCAATGACGTGTTTGGATACGATGTGGGAGACCAGCTTATACGCTATGAAGCGGAGTACCTGAAGGCCAGCTTGGTGGAGGGGGAATCCTTTTGCCGCATTTCAGCGGACAATTTCAGCGTATTGAAAAAATATGAAAGCCAGGAAGAAATACAGGGATTCTTTGATAATCTGGTAAAAAAGCTTCAGGAATTCGGGCCCATAAAGGCCAGAAAGTATAAGCTGGACCTGGTATGCGGCGTCTATCTGGTAGACAATCCCGGGGATGAACTGAGCCTGGATGAGATGATTAACCGGGCAAATATGGCACAAAAAATATATAAAAAGTAAGGCGGGCAGCCAGGTGGCCATATTTGATGACGAGATGCGGCGCAGGGTGGTGAGAGAGCTTCCGCTGGAGGCAGGGATGAAGGACGCCCTAAAAAGAGGAGTTTGTACTCTACATGCAGCCTCAGGTACCCATGCGCAGGGAGAAACGGATACGGGCGGAGGTTTTGGTGAGATGGAAGAAAGAGGATGGCAGCATTCTCATGCCCGGGGAGTTTATTGGCCTGTTTGAGAGGGATGGGCTGATTGTTGATCTGGATCGCTACGTGTTTGAACATGCCTGCAGCTATTTGAGAGAGTGGCTGGACCGGGGATGTAATCATGGAATCGCGGTGAATATCTCCAGGATGAGTATGCTGACGCCGGGATTTGTGGAGGAGTACAGCAGCATAAAGAAGAAGTACGGGATACCGGACGGGCTGATTGAGCTGGAGTTTACGGAAAATGTTGTGGTGGAAAACCTGAAGTCCTTTATGGAAATCACGGTGGAGCTGCAGAAGAATGGGTTCCGGTGTGCTATGGATGATTTCGGCACCAGCCAATCCTCCTTAAATGTGCTAAAACCCTTCCCCTGGATGTATTGAAGCTAGACAGGCTGTTTTTCCAATCAGAGGATTTTGAACAGGAGAGGGGCAGAGCAGTGGTGGACTGTGTGGTCCAGATGGCCAGAGTTTTGCACATGACGACTGTTGCAGAGGGGGTAGAAGGGCATAGACAGGTTGAGGAGCTTGCAGAGATGGGGTGTGACTATATTCAGGGGTTTATATTTGCAAAGCCTATGCCCGCAGAAGATTTCTGCGGGTGGGTGCGCAGACAGAAGCAGCCTTAGACAGAAGAATTTTGATCCCCGGGGCAGTAAGTGATATTTCGCTTATCCATACGCAGGAGACCTTCCTCTCTCATTTTTTCAGTTCCCTCATCATAGCGCTGCGGTCCACACTGAGATAGTCGGCCAGGGACGCAAAGGAGAAGGGGAGACGGAAGGTAGGGGCCGCCCTTTTCCGCTGACATGAGCGCAAAGCAGCAGGAGAGCTTTTCCCGGATGGTGCGCTGGCTCAGAACTTCCAGGCGTTCGCTAAGGGAAACTGCCTTGGCCAGGATGAGCTGCAGGGCATTGCTCACCAGAACTGTGTGAAAGGGGCAGGCATTGGGACAGCGCTTGATGAGATGACGGTAATCAATATACTGCACTTGGCAGGGCTTGGTGCTGACCACCTGGATCAGATCAATCCTGCTGGGGAGGGAGGTGAGGGCTTCCCCAAACACATCCCCTGAGTGAAGGTACTCCAGAATCGCCTGCTTTCCATCGTATCCGGTGCGCAGAAGGGAGGCTTCACCGCTTAACAACAGGCCGATGCGCTGGGGATCTTCCCCGTAGGTACAAATCACCTCCCCGGATGCGTACGCCTTTTTCCTTTGCGCGGAAGCACACCATCATCCGGCGGTACTCCTCTTCCTTAATCCCTTGAAACAAAGCTCCGTAGGGCATTTTTTGTTCCTCCCAAAATATTTTTTTTGAATTGTTGCATTTGCAACAGAATTTTAAGCGTTAATGTATATAATGACTCCATAAAGAAAAACTAATAAAGATTTTGATTTCATTACATTATCTATAGTATAAAACAAAGAAAGGCGAAGGTGAAGTAGAAATGAAAAAATATGTTTGTGAGCCATGTGGATATGAGTATGACCCCGAGGTGGGAGATCCGGATAACGGCATTGAGCCGGGAACCGCTTTTGAGGATCTGCCGGAAGACTGGGTATGTCCGGTCTGCGGTCTTGGAAAGGATGTTTTCGTAGAAGAATAGGAGGGACAGGATGGGTATTCTTTTGATGGTAGCCTGGCGACAGGCAATGAATTGATTGACACACAGCACAAGGAGCTGATTGACAGAGTAAATAAGCTGTCAGATAGCTGCGCCACAGCCAGAGAAAAAAACGTGGCGGTACAGACGTTGGATTTTCTGATGGATTATACGGAATTTCATTTTGCAGCTGAGGAAAAGCTGCAGGAGGAGAGTGGATATCCCCATCTGGAGGAGCACAAAAACAGCACGCACAGTTTGTGAGAGCCGTGGAAGAGCTTCGCCAGATGCTTGAGGAAGAGGAGGGCCCCAGCGAGGCTTTTGTGGCTGCGGTGAACAAGAATATTGTGGAATGGCTTCTCAACCACATTCAGGTATACGATAAGAAAGTTGCTGCCTTTGTGCAAAGCTGACTAAAATATGTGTAAAAAGCGACCGGGTCCCTTTGAAAAAGAACCTGGTCGCTTTTTTGCAGCCCGGGCATTGCCTGGCTGGTATCCCACTCACCTGTTAATCAGAGCGCAGACGCTTTAATAAAAAGGACACAGAGTACGGACGCTATTGCGAAGATGATCAGCAGGGGCAGGAAGTCGCCAAACGCTGCTCTGCTGCTTGAGAGCAGGATGTAGCTCCATGTGGCGGGAAACAGTTTGCCCAAGGCTTCCAGGACTCCAGGCAATAGGTCTGCGGGAAACATAATACCCGACAGCATGATAGAGGGCAGAAATATCAACTGAGTGTACATAGTCAGCTTTGACTGGCTTTTGACCATCAGGCCCAGGACACTTGCAATGCTCAGGGATACGGCTATAAACAGGATGAGCTTGCAAAAGTACGTCGCTGGGTTAGGTGGAGTCACAGCGTGAAAAGCTATAGGGGATATGAGAAAGATGAGGGCGCTCATGATCAGCAGATGTATAAAGTCTGACAGGAGCAGTGAAATCAACCCAAAATACAGCGGAATACCATTTGCCCTATACATTTGTTTGATATCTGAGCCGTAGATTTCCACAAGGGAGGGGGGACCCCTATCAGTGCTCCCATTGAGACTCCCATGACAGTCATGGACTGAATCAACGTGTTTTGGGTTTCCGGCATCAATGAAGTAAATATCCCACCCATGATTGCAAAGAACGCAAGGGGAACGAGATAACAGGTAATCAGCATGGACTTACTGCGTATATCTAATTTAAATTGTAAAGCAGTCCCATATAAAAATGAATTCATGGATTATTCTCCTCTTGCTATATCTATAAAATGCTGTTCCAGTGACCCGCGGCTGATCTTAATATCCAGAATCGTTCGATTCTCCGCCTTATATTTTTGAAGCAGAGTAATCATCCCCTCTCCAATATTGTCCGCTGTGTATTCTTTTTTCGCCCTGATCGGTGATAATTTTAATGTTGTACTGTCTGCCTACCTTAGCGTTCAATTCATCAACGGTTCCCCAAAAGGCTATATGGCCATTATTGAGAATGGCAATGCGGGTGCACAGGCTCTCCACCTCCGCCATATCATGGCTGGCTAATATTATGGTTTTTCCCTGCTCTTTCAGTCTGCGGATTTGGCTGTGCAGAGTGATCCGTCCCTCCACATCAAGCCCAGCGGTGGGTTCGTCAAGGAAAAGAATGTCCGGGTCCCCAATCATGGCAAGGGCCAGATGCAGCCTCCGCTTCTGACCGGTGGACAATTCAATATAGGGCCTTTTGCCATCTCATCAATACCGAGGGCTGTCAATGCGGAGGGGCTTGCCTTGGCTTTTTTCCATTTCGCAAAGAGCTGCACTGCCTCCGGGGGTCTGATATAGGATGGAAGGGACGCAGACTGCAGCTGAATACCAACCGCCCCGTTTATGGTGATTTTACCGCTCTCATATTTCCTGAGCCCTTCCACACACTCCAGAAAAGTTGTTTTTCCTGCGCCATTGACACCGAGTATACCTAGAATTTCTCCTCTCTCAACATGTAAACACATGTCTCTCAGTACGGTATGCTTTCCGTAGCTTTTTTTAGATGTTCAACCTGAATTGCACAGCTCATACTTGATCCTCCTTAAATGGATTCATACCTGACTTTGATAAATATATATCTAACGCTGGCTGGAGATATTCACTGACAATGCTTTGCTTCTGTTCCCGTTCGTGATTCTCGTTCTCAAGGACTCCCAATTCCATGAGCTTTGTCAGCATACTCGTATCCCCGCTTGTAAATTCCATCACTAAATCCCAGAACTTTTTGGCTAAAGCCTGAGCCCTTTCATCTTCCGGGGAATACCACTTGATTGAAACTCTATAGCCTCAGCGTTCAGCTGGTTAAACCGATTCATAAAAAAGCTCCCGCTTTCTTTATCAAATTTGCCGCGTATGTGTTCCAGAGTTTCATTGTCAAAATGTTTGATAAGCCAGTAGTATTCGTTGTTCATCTGCAGATTGGTGATAATATCCGCATATTTTTTAAAATCTACGGTCTGTATCTGTAAAACCTCCTCTCTCAGCGCTTCGATTGCATTTAGTGAGTCTGTCAGGCTCCTGATCTTTTCTTTTATAGCCAAGGCCTGCTCTGTCAGTGCATTTGCAACCTCTGAAGGGGTATCCATAGAGGTTAATGTGCTTTTTATGTCATCCAGAGAAAAGCCTAAGGATTTTAAAGAAAGGATCTGATGAAGCTGAATCATATCTTTATGTGTATAGAGTCTGCGGCCGCCTGTGCTCATGGCAGATGGGGAGAGCACGTTTTCCCTGTCGTAATATTGCAGTGTACGCACGGTAATACCCATCTTCTTGGCCAGCTCTCCCACCGTCATATACTCTTTTGGAATAGCTCTTTTTTCTGCATATCGGTTCCTCCTGGGACTATTATAATTCATGACGCTGGGTAACAAGCAAGCCTTTTCGTTTAAACAGGCTAACTTTTGTTTGAGTAAAGTGTTAAAATTGTTGACAATGGTACAGTTCAGGTTTTATGATTAAAACGGTGACAGAAGATAATAACGGATGCTGTTCTGAGAAGGGAGGATACCTATGAAAATGTTGGTATTTGGCGCTGTGGAGGATGAAAAGCGAAAGCTGATGGATCTGAATGCACAGGCCGGCAAGGATGGAGTGAAAAGTATTGAGTTCACTGACGGAAGTCTGGAACTGGGAAATGCCCACCTTACAAAAGGCTTTGACTGTGTATGGGTCACATCAAACAGTCAGGTCAGCCGCAGGATATGTGAAATACTTTCCAGAAATGGCGTCAGGTATGTGGTCTCCCGCTCCGCGGGATGCTGGCATTTGGATCTGAACGCACTGCGCGAGTTTGGGATCAGTGCTTCCCATGTGCCGGGTTATGCTCCTGCTGCGGTCAGTGAACACACGATTATGATGCTTTTATTTTTGCTGAGAAAGATGAAACAGGGCCAGAAAAAGACGGATTCCTATGACTACACCCTGGATGGCATCTGCAGCAGAGGCCTGGGAAGTATGACTGTGGGAGTATATGGAACAGGACAGATTGGATGTAAAACCATACGGGCATTGTCCGGATTCGGTTGCCGCATACTGGCCTTCAGCCTGCATCAGAGGGAGGAGGCGGCAAGCCTTGCGGAGTATGTCCCGGAGGAGAGGCTGTTTCAGGAGAGCGATGCTGTGGTGCTCCATTGTCCTCTTGTACAGTCTACATATCATCTCATAGATGAGAGAAGGATTGCGCAGATGAAGGATAGGGCTATTCTCGTTAATACGGCAAGGGGAGGCATAGTGGACAGCGAAGCGGTGTTAAAAGCGCTGAAAAGGGGAAAGCTTTCCGGATATGGCTTTGACGCGTGTGAGGAGGAAAAGGCTTTTATACGGAAATCCTTTTGGGCCCGGATTTTAATGCCTCTGTGTTTTAGAGCTCTGCAGAAGAGACGATGTGGTTTACACAGAGCACAGGGCATTTTACACGGAGGAGGCGGTGCAGATGCTCCTTCAGCAATGCCTTGCAAATGCCATAGAGTACCAGAAGACCGGAAGGTGCTCCAATGAGATTCAGGATCAGTCGTATTCTCTTAGCTGACACGGAGGACTGGTTACAGAGTGAAGCATACTTGTTGTTGGTTTTCAGCCCCTCAATTCCCGGATAACAGTTGTGCCTCCAAAGTTTATGATGTATAATAAGGTAAACGTTTTGGACGGAACACAGGAGCGCGGCTCCGGGGAAGGAGGCGGTAGTGAAAATGGATACTTATGAGACATTTCACGATGTGCTGGTAAGGCTGTTCAACGATATCATGTCAATAGAGGAAAAGGCGATCATTACGGAGGAATTTCAGGATATTTCCAACAATGATATGCACATTATTGAGGCAATTGGAATCGGGGAGCCGAAAAATATGTCCACAGTGGCCAAAGCGCTTTCCATCACAGTGGGGACCTTGACGATTGCCATTAACAACTTGGTAAAAAAAGGGTATGTGTCCAGGGTTCGCAGTGAGAGGGACAGGCGTGTGGTGCTGACTTCTCTGACGGAGAAAGGCAAGAAGGCATACCGCCATCATGAGGACTTCCACAAAAAGATGATTGAGGCTACTATTGAAGGAATGTCAACACATGAAACAGAGGTCCTGGTAAAAGCCCTGACAAATCTAAGGGAGTTTTTCAACAAGTGGTCCTAATTAGTGAGCTTACCGGGTGTGGATTGAAACAATCTTATAAAGTGTGAGGTGCAGGGATGAAACTGCGGTAAACAGTGTCCCTGCATTGTTTTTGGTTTTTAAAGCTTAGACGAGGATTCTTCCACGGGAGAAGGAGAATTTATGGGAAAGAAATTAAAATACGGTCTGCCTCTGCTTATGGTGGTCTTACTGGGCATTACGCTTTTGTCTGCAAGCTCCATGACAAACATAAGCGATTACGGTAAGCTGATCAATTACGTGGGGATTGTGAGGGAGCTTCCCAGCGTGTGGTAAAGCTGGAGACAAATAACATGCCGGATGATAAGGTGGTAGATTATGTCAGCGGCATTGTGGAAGAGCTGGTGACAGGACAGGGGAGTTATGGGCTGAAGCGTACAAAGTGTGTGCCCCTTAATGACAATCTTAAGCTTCTTCAGAAAAATGGCTGTCCATGAAAGAGGAGTTTGCCCATGTACGCAGCGGAGGGGATAAAACGAACTTTTAAGGCTGAGCGAGGAGTTTTTGAGCTGGCCAATGACACAGTTTTTATTATTGAGGAGTATTCCAGCCAGCGTTCCCAGGCAATGGCCAGACAGTTGGCAGTGGTTTCGCTCATCTGCCTGGTGTGCAGTGTGGTGCTGATTGGTTATTCCGTGAGAAAGTATTTCGGGCTGCGCCGTCAGACAGAGGAACTGGAGGAGCAGGCGGGACATGACACACTCACAGGAGCACTGACTACGGAGCGCTTTCTGCAGGGATGCCCAAAAGCTTATCGAGGAGCATCCGAACGGAAATATGCGGTGTCTTACTTGGATTTTGAAAATTTTAAATATGTGAACGATGTATTTGGTTACGATTCCGGGGATCAGATACTGAAAATATACTCCGTAAGAATGCTGGAACAGCTGCAGGAGGGTGAGCTCTTCTGCAGAAGTACGGCGGACTGTTTTCTGGCTCTGCACTGTTATCAGGATAAGGCGCAATTGCTGAAGCGGCAGCAGCATGCGGACAATGCATTTTCAAATTCAGATTACTTGACCGGAAAGCATCGTATGACCGTTGCCTGTGGTTTTTGCTGCATTGAAGACGTGGTGGAACAGTTGGATGTCATGGGGTTGGTGGACAGGGCCAACTATGCCCAAAAGACCGTTAAGAACCTTTCGGACAACCACTACGCATTTTACAATGAGAGCATCCGCCAAAAGATGTTGGGGGGAGATCAGGATTGCGGACCAGTTAAAAAGCGCTGTGGAAAACCGGGAATTTCTGGTTTATATCCAGCCAAAGGTCTGCCCTTTTAAAGGGAGCGTGTGTTCCTGGGAGGCGCTGGTGCGCTGGCAAACCCAGGATGGACAGTTTCTTCCCCTGACAGCTTTATACCTGTATTTGAAAGAAAACACACCATAGGAGTGGTGGATGAGTATGTGTTTGAGGAGGTCTGCAGATTGTTACAGCAAAGATATCAGGAGGGAAGGACGGTTGTTCCGGTATCTGTGAATGTTTCCAAGATGCGGCTCTATACTCCGGACTTTGTGAAAGTCTACACAGACATAAAAAGGCGGTATAAGATACCGGACGGTGTGCTGGAGATAGAGTTTACAGAGACCACTGCCTGCGAGAATCTGGAATACATGGGTGAGATTGTGGATGAGCTCCACAAGAACGGTTTTCTGTGTTCCCTGGATGATTTTGGCACGGGCTACTCCTCTCTCGGAATGCTTAAAAATCTATCCATAGACACCCTAAAGCTGGACGCCCAGTTTTTTCGGAATAGTCAGGATATTGAGAAGGCTCAGCTGGTCATCCGGGGGTTATTCAGCTGATCAGAGAACTCGAAATACAGACAGTTGCTGAGGGGATTGAGACCGCAGATCAGGTGGAATTTCTCAAAGAATGCGGCTGTGACCTGATTCAGGGCTATTATTATTACCGCCCGATGCCCGCTTTGGATTTTGGGAAACTTCTGATGAAAAGGGGAGCTGCCCTGAGTGTTTGACTTGAGGCCAGCCAATATGAGCCTGAATAAAATACAGCCTACGGCGGATGGCAGAAGCGCGCAGATCATCTATGTATGCATAATACACCGAAGGTGTTCAGTGGATGACGCGCGCCTCGCCGAAAACGCCAAGGGGTCTTTTAAATTATTTTTTCTCATTTTCCGGCAGAAGATATTTTTGAGCACCGGGAAGGGGGCAGGACCTATTTCCAGAACCCTCTGGTGGAATTCTTTCAGGCTAAAACCTTCGCCTTCCATCTCTTTCACTGCATCCCGCAGATCCATGAAATTCAGATAACCAACATAATATTTCAGGTAATTGGCAGGAGCCTCCAGGATGATGGAGTATAGGGAGTCTGCCATAGCCTCCCCTCGAAATCCGATCTGTGTGAGATAGTCCGCCACCCGCTCCTGAGTAAAGCTGTGGTAGTGGATGGCCATGTCCATCAGGCTGGAGATGCCAAGGGAGATAGAGCGGTTCAGCCGGTACAGGGAAGCGATCTGAGGCTTCACATCAGCCAGGGAGTAGGAGTACATCTCCACATAGGTGGCCCAGCCTTCCACGTACCCTCCAAAGTTCAGCACACTGCGCACCTCATTGGACGCACAGCTGCCGGAATAAATGGTCTGGTATAGGTGTCCGGGATATCCCTCATGGGCCAGCGTGGTGTACAGCTCCAGAGGAGTGTAATTCGAGCCGCGGTTTATGTAAATCACGTTCTCAGAGAGGTTATCAACAGGCGGGGTCAGGTAAAAAGCGGGACTTAGGTAATCCTCAAGGGAGTCATGGACGTATTTCACCTCATAATTTACGGATGGCGGGGTAGGAAAGTCCTGTGCGATCTTTTTTTCTGAAGATCCTCTAAAATCTGGTCAGGCGTTGTGGTCTCCAGTGAGCCAGTCTCTGTGGAGGTGAGCAGGTCCGGGTGCTCAGTTACAAGTGTCTGCAGCTCCTGAAAATCCAAAACCAACTGTTTTTGGATACGTGCCTCAGATCAGAGATGGAGTCATAGCAGCCTGTGCTGTCCTTTACAAGATACTCGTAGTACTCCCTTCCGTGTTCATAGTTGGAGAGACCGCCGGTGTTGGTTCCGGTTCCCTTCAGACTGGTCAGGCCGTTTATCAGGAGCTCGTAGGCAGGGATCACATGGGCTGCGACAAGATCACGGTGCTTTTTCTTTTAAAGAGGTTTTACAGTTTCTGATAAACCTTCCATTTTATCTACTTTTTCTTCAAAAATTGGAATTAAAAAGTTTTCCTTTGAACCTATAAAAGAGCTGCATTGAGAGATAATATTATCAGCTGCCTGATCGCTCCTAAAAAGGCCGGCCTGGGATTTCGCCTTCTCAAAATCCATGATGGAGGCATAGTACGTATCCATTTGAGAGATCAGAGTCAGATATTCCTTAATATCCTCCGTATCTGAAAATGTATATTCTGCCAAAAGGACCGGGAGCTGAGCCTGGGTTCCGATGGTGGGACCCAGCGGTTCTGCATAAAGCAGAAAATCTTTTCCCTCCGCCTGATTTTCCAGATACATGGAGAGGATATCGTATGTCAGCTTATTATTTTTGGACAGATCTTTGTAAGAGATTCCATTTAAGGTCTCGCGGTAGTTTTCCAGCACGGCAATCCCTGCATTCAGGGACTCCACATCCGCACTGCCCAGCGTGATTTGGTAGTCCTCAATGCCGAAGGCGGCAGGGTCGGACAGAGTGTAGTGTAGGTTTAAGGTGTTTCCGGCAACCTCGTTTTGGAACATCTGGCGGGTAAAGTTGGAAAACTCCCGGTTATCTGCGTAAAAGCGGATAGAGAGCAGCAGAAAAAGGGCTGCGGGGACCAGGAGAATCTTTAAAATAAGAGAAAGTTTGTCTTTGAACATGAATTACCTGGCAGCTTTTTTTCTATCATATGCGCGGATGTTGAAAGAAATGTGTTTTTGTGGTAGTATGGTGGAAAACGCACAGAAGGCAGGTGAAGGAATGTGGATAACATTATTCTGATCGGTATGCCCGGAGCGGGGAAAAGTACGGTTGGGGTGGTCCTGGCTAAGGTGTTGGGCTATGGCTTTGTGGACTCTGACCTGGTGATCCAGGAGCAGGAGGGGATGCGCCTCTTTCAGATTATGGAGGAGAAGGGCATTGACGGTTTTATTCAGGTGGAAAATCTGGTAAACAGCCGTATCCGGGCCGACCGCTGTGTGATCGCCACCGGAGGAAGCGTGGTATACGGCAAGGAGGCTATGGAGCATCTGCGCAGTATTGGCAGAGTAATCTATCTGCGACCTCCCTTTGGGGAACTCAGGGAGAGACTGGGGAATCTGAAGTGCCGGGGAGTTGTGCTAAAGGATGGTCAGACTCTGGAGGAGCTTTACCGGGAGAGAACCCCGCTCTATGAGCAGTATGCGGATCTTGTTGTGGATGAGGAAGGGCTGGGCGTTGAGGAGACGCTGGAGAGGATTGTGGACCAGCTCCAGGCCTCGTTACGGTTTACACGTTCACAGTAACATGCATAAATCCATGCAAAATCGCCTGCGGCGCTGGGATTTATGCACCCTTGAATCATTTTCTCACGGTCTGAGCAGTCAATGCTCAGACCTGAGTGAACAGTAACTAGGCCTCCAAGACGCAGACTTAAATTTCCTTGGTAATATTGCACAGAACGTATTTTTATGTGTACAATCGAAGACGGGTATTTATGGCAAAAATTACCGAAATCTTAATTTTTATTTACAAAAGTAAAGAATGTGTTATAATATAGGTTAGATATTTTAAGGGAATATCGATGGAGGTCATGATGAATGACCTTTTCGCTTGAGTACAGGGAAAAGTATAAATAAAAATATCGAGGTGTCCTATGGAACAGTATATAATTAAAGGCGGCAATCCACTGGTCGGTGAAGTTGAGATAGGTGGGGCCAAGAATGCGGCGCTGGGAATACTTGCGGCGGCAATCATGACGGACGAGACGATTATCATAGAGAACCTGCCGGATGTTCAAGATATCAACGTGTTGTTGGAAGCGATCAGTGTCATCGGCGCAAAGGTTGAGAGATTAGACAGAAATAAAGTTGCAATCAACGGTTCCATGATCGGCGAGATCAGCGTGGACTATGAGTATATTAAAAGATCAGGGCATCCTACTATCTGCTGGGTGCGCTCCTGGGCAAGTACAAGAGAGCTGAGGTTCCCCTTCCGGGCGGCTGCAACATCGGGAGCAGACCCATTGATCTGCATTTAAAAGGGTTTAAAGCGCTGGGAGCCAGCGTGAGTATACGACACGGTTCCATTGTGGCACAGGCGGAGAGACTGCACGGCAGTCATATTTTCCTGGATACGGTTTCGGTGGGAGCCACTATCAATATTATGCTTGCTGCCTCCATGGCGGAGGGAAGGACCATCATTGAGAATGCAGCCAGAGAGCCGCATGTAGTGGATGTGGCAAACTTTCTGAACAGCATGGGCGCCAATATCAAGGGGGCAGGTACGGACGTGATCCGTATCCGCGGGGTGGAATCACTTCACAAGACAGAGTACTCCATCATACCAGACCAGATCGAGGCAGGCACCTTTATGTTTGCGGCAGCAGCCACCATGGGCGATGTAATGGTGAAAATGTGATTCCAAAGCATCTCGAGGCCACTACGGCGAAGCTGGAGGAGATCGGGTGCGAGGTGGAGGAGTTCGATGATGCAGTCCGCGTGGTTGCGTCCAAGAGACTGAGCAATACAAATGTAAAGACCCTTCCCTATCCGGGATATCCCACGGATATGCAGCCCCAGATCGGGGTTACCCTGGCACTGGCCAGAGGTACAAGCATTGTGACAGAGAGTATTTTTGAAAACAGGTTTAAATATATTGATGAGCTGGCCCGCATGGGCGCGTCTGTGAAGGTGGAGGGAAACACAGCCATTATTTCAGGCGTGGACAGGCTGACAGGGGCCAGAGTGAGCGCTCCGGATCTTCGGGCAGGCGCTGCACTTGTGATTGCAGGTCTGGCGGCAGAGGGATTACCATTGTGGATGATATCGTGTATATCCAGAGAGGCTACGAGAGCTTTGAGGAAAAGCTCAGGTCTCTGGGAGCGGAGATCGAGAAAGTGGCCAGCGAGAAAGAGATTCAGAAGTTTAAATTAAGAGTGGGTTGAATCGAATAAGAAACCGTTGCACAATGCCGGATATCTGGCGGAAAGCAACGGTTTTTTCTATTTATTATGGTAAGGTATTGACTTTTTGGTATATTGTTATACAATATAGTCGTAGTAAGTAGTAATACAAGGTAGGTGCATGTATGCATGGTAGATAAATCACAGCTGTTCAAGGGGACTCTGGAGGGATGCATTCTCCAGATCATTGACTCTAAAGAGACCTATGGGTATGAGATTGCTGGAAAACTGGAGCAGAGCGGGCTGGGAGAGTTTAAGGGGGGACGCTTTACCCACTGCTGCTGAGGCTGGAAAAGAAGGGATTGATCAAAGCAGCCTTTCGTCCCAGCGCATTAGGGCCTAAGAGAAAGTATTACCATCTCACGGAACAGGGAAAGGAGTATCTGGAGGAGTTTGTAGAATTGTGGCGGTGTATTGAGAGCAGTGTGAATTCCATATTGAAGGGGAGGAACAGGTATGAACATCTTTTATAATGATCTAATGAAACTAAAAAACCAGAACAGGAAAAGACTGGAAATGATCAAAAATCCAAACCAGAGGACTATTCGGGATATCATGGTTTATATGCGCTATTCCGGAATCTGTCCTTTCCAGCTTGCAGTGGTACAGAAGGATCTTCTGGGAATGGCTGAGGAGGCTGCGAAGGACGGTGTCACGGTGGAGGAGAAGTTGGGGGTTCCTCTGAAGGAGTTTTGTGACTCCGTAATTCGAGATGCCAGAAGACAGACGCTGTGGGAACGTTTTTCCCATGTGATGATTTTTTTTGTTTCCCACCATCTTACTCTTTTTTTTTGGGTATGTTTTTGTACTTGAGGGTCGAAAAGCCCAGGAGGGTGTGCCGCTCATCCATTTCCTGATCATCCTCTTTGCAGCAGCCGTGAGTTTCATCTATGTGGTACTCAGGGCAAAGATTACCTTTGTCAGAACAGGTTTATTAACTTTACAGTGTTATTTATCCCAACGCTTCTGGTTATCGGGGGATACCTGATGCCATTAGGGATTTTAAGAGATAGCGGGAGTATCAGGAACCTGGCAGCGGTTGTGGTGCCGGTCAGCTTTCAGACCGCCTTTGGGGTACTGATCTTTCTGTATCTGCTCCTGCTTTTGCAGGAATCTGTTCATTGGAACCGGATTTCCGGAAAATATGACTGGAGATAAGGGGGCGCATTGTCAAAGATATGGGGTTCCGGGAATTTCGGGTAGCTGCCCATAGCAATCAAAAGCTCCAGACCTATCTGCCGGGCTTCCAATACAGCCTCTCTGGCAGAGCTGGCATCCCCGGAGAGGGCCAGGATTACTTCATTGGAATGGCTGGTTCCCCTGTCGGGTGTCATGTACCGGATGATCTTTACACCGGCCGCTTTCACTGCAGTGTCCGCCATTACCAGGCCGATGGCGGCGGGGGAACCGGCCATGAATCCAAAGGCCTGTCCCGGTTTTGCCCCAAAGGCTTTCTGCAGTACCTGCCCTGCGTTGGCGGAGTAGGCAAACTCAGGTGTCCAGCCTGGCTGATGTACAGCTCTCCTGCGTATTTATTTGTGAGTTCCAGGGCAATCTGAACGGCCTGGCGCACATCCGAGACATTGTCCCCTCCCCAGGACTACATAGTTCCCATGGCCGCCCCAGCCCTTTGTGTCCCGGGGGTAGCTCGATGGAGAGAACTTCCGTGTTGGTGGCTTTCACCGCTTCATCGACGGCTGTGAGCTGTCCTGCCGCTCCGGTTCTGGAACTGAAAATCCCCAGGGAGTGATAGCGGGTGCCCAGACCCATCTGAGCCAGGAGCTCAGAGTCAATGCCCGCAATCACCAGCCCAATGGTGTCCAGGACCGCGGTGCCCACAAATTCTGTTCTTGTACAATTCATACTGATTGATCTAACGTCCATAAATTTCTCCTCTATGGCAGGTGCAAACAGGCATACCTATCCAATAATAAGCTTAGTATAAAGAAAAAAGTGCTTCATGTCAAACGTTACTGTTCACACGTTCACAGTAACGCTTGACAAACGTGATTTTTTTCGACTAGAATGACCCTATTGACGAAAAGCGCGATGAAGAGGACCAGTACATATGTGACAATCCAAAGAGAGGGAATCGATGGTGAGAGATTTCTGTGCGGAGCATGTGGAACCTACCTTGGAGCACTGTATGAAAGTACAGCGTAATTCCGGCGTTAACGGAGAAAGAGCGGGCAGCGCAGGCTGCCAAACAGGGTGGTACCGCCGAAGAATGTTACCTCGGTCCCTTTGTGCGCAGAATGCGTGCAGGGAGACCGGGGGTTTTTGTTTTAAAGAGAAATACATCCTGAGAGACAAAAAACTTCCGGGGCCAAGTGTAATATGTTCCCCCTGCTTTATAAAAAACCAAAGTACTGGAAAGGAGTAAAGAGATGGCAAAGGAAAAGAAATTGGTGGAAGCGATCACCCCCATGGAGGAGGATTTCGCACAGTGGTACACAGATGTGGTAAAGAAGGCAGAGCTGATTGACTACACCAGTGTGAAGGGTTGTATGGTGATTAAACCTGCGGGATATGCAATCTGGGAGAATATTCAGAATGAGCTGGACCGCAGGTTCAAGGAGACAGGGGTGGAAAATGTATACCTGCCGCTGTTCATTCCTGAGAGTCTGCTCCAGAAAGAGAAAGATCACGTAGAGGGCTTTGCGCCGGAGGTTGCCTGGGTAACTCACGGCGGACTTGAACCCCTTCAGGAGCGTTTGTGCGTGCGTCCCACCTCAGAGACTCTGTTCTGTGACTTCTACGCCAATGACGTCCACTCCTACCGGGATCTCCCCAAGGTGTACAATCAGTGGTGTTCAGTGGTGCGCTGGGAAAAGACCACGAGACCCTTCCTGCGCTCCAGGGAGTTCCTGTGGCAGGAGGGTCACACCGCCCACGCTACAGCCGAGGAGGCTGAGGAGAGAACCATTCAGATGCTGAATGTGTACGCCAGCTTCTGTGAGGATGTTCTGGCCATTCCTGTGATCAAGGGCCGCAAGACGGATAAGGAGAAGTTCGCAGGAGCGGAGGCCACCTATACGATAGAGTCTCTGATGCACGACGGAAAGGCGCTGCAGTCCGGAACCAGCCATAATTTTGGGGACGGATTCGCAAAAGCCTTTGGCATCCAGTTTGCGGACAAGGACAATCAGTTAAAATATGTTCATCAGACCTCCTGGGGAATGACAACCCGGATGATTGGAGCCATTATTATGGTACACGGGGATAACAGCGGACTAGTGCTTCCGCCCAGAATTGCGCCCACCCAGGTGGTGGTGATTCCCATCCAGCAGAAAAAGAGGGCGTGCTTGAGAGGGCGGTCCAGGTGAAGGCAGCGCTGCAGGCAGCAGGCCTGCGTGTGAAGCTGGATGATTCCGACAAGAGTCCCGGATGGAAGTTCTCCGAGCAGGAGATGAGAGGCTTTCCTGTGAGAATCGAGCTGGGGCCCAAGGACATTGAGGCCGGGCATGCAGTGATCGTGCGCAGGGATACCAGGGAGAAGATCGTTGCGCCTATAGAGGAGCTGGCAGAAAAGACCGCGCAGATACTGGAGGCCATCCAGACGGACATGCTGGAGAGGGCCAGAGCTCACAGGGATTCCCATACCTACACTGCCACTAACATGGAGGAGATGCGGGACATCGCTGAGAACAAGCCGGGCTTTATCAAAGCCATGTGGTGCGGATGCCAGGAGTGCGAGGATGCCTTAAAGGAGGAGATCGGCGTGACCTCCAGATGTATGCCCTTTGAGCAGGAGCATCTCTCGGGTACCTGCGTTCACTGTGGAAAGCCGGCAAAACAGATGGTATACTGGGGAAAGGCTTATTAATCAAATGGAGATAGACAAAACACTATACACAACAAGACCGGATCCGGAGGGAAGGCTTCCCAAGGAGATGGCGGTCTATGATCTCCTGGAAAAGCTGGACATCCCATTTGTGCGGGTGGACCATGAGGTGACACCGTCCATTGAGTCCTGCCATGATGTGGACAAATTGCTGGATATTGAGATTTGCAAAAACCTTTTTCTGTGCAACCGGCAAAAGACGGATTTTTACCTGTTATTGATGCCTGGACAAAAGCCTTTTAAGACAAAGGAGCTCTCAAAGCAGATCGGAAGTGCCAGGTTATCCTTTGCGGGCGAGGAGTATTTGGAGGAATTTATGGATCTCACCCCGGATCAGTCACCGTCCTGGGCCTGATGAATGACAAAGACAAGAGAATCCGGCTGCTGATTGACCGGGAGGTGGCTGAGACAGAGTATCTGGGATGCCATCCCTGCATCAATACCTCCAGCCTGAAGCTGCGTACCAGAGATATTCTGGAAAAGTTTCTTCCATATATAGGACATGACTATACAGTGGTGGAGCTGCTGTGAACGTGTGAACAGTAACGTGGTGGAGCTTTGAGAAAGTGGCGGTACAAAAATCATTGACAAAGAAAGGTTTAGGCGGTATCATAGGGCCAAGATTTTAGAAAAATCTATCTATAAAGAAGGAGGAAAAGAGAATATGAAGAAGTTCAAACAGATCGCTGCATTTGCATTAGCTGCATCCCTTGCAGTTGCATCCCTTGCCGGCTGCGGAAGTAAAGACGCGGCAAAGGAAGGGGCGGCATCCACGGAGGCTGCTGACGGAGAGGCAACGGCGAAGGGTGGTACCTTTAAGATCGGAGGCATTGGACCCACAACAGGAGGAGCTGCAGTTTACGGACAGGCAGTGGCAAATGCGATTGAGCTTGCGGCAAAGGAAATCAATGCAGCGGGTGGAATAAATGGTTATCAGGTGGAGACATCCTTCCAGGATGATGAGAGCGATGCGAAAAAATCCGTAAATGCTTACAATACATTAAAAGACTGGGGCATGCAGATGCTGGTAGGCACCGTTACCTCCGGACCCTGTATCGCAGTGGTGGAGAAGACACATGAGGACAATATGTTCCAGCTTACACCCTCAGGTTCTGCAGTGGAGAGTATCCAGTACGACAATGCGTTCCGTATGTGCTTCTCTGACCCGAACCAGGGAGCTGCTTCCGCAAAATATATTGGGGAAAACAAACTGGCTGCCAAAGTGGCTGTAATCTATGACAGCTCTGATGTATATTCATCAGGTATCTATGAGAAATTTGCAGCAGAGGCCAAGAACCAGGAATCGAGATCGTAGCTGCAGAGGCATTTACAGCTGACAACAAGACGGATTTCTCCGTACAGCTGCAGAAGGCAAAGGATGGCGGAGCGGAACTGGTATTTTTACCCATCTACTACAATGAGGCATCCTTGATCCTCAAACAGGCCAGCACCATGGGATTTACACCCCAGTTCTTCGGATGTGACGGACTGGACGGTATTCTGAACGTGGAGAACTTTGATAAATCTCTTGCAGAAGGCGTTATGCTTCTGACACCGTTTGCCGCAGACGCGGATGATGAGCTGACCAAAAACTTCGTCTCTGCATTTAAAGAGGCATACACAGACACACCAAACCAGTTTGCCGCAGACGCCTATGACGCAATGTACGCAATCAAAGCAGCTGGTGAGAAAGCTGGTATTACTCCGGAAATGAGCGTGTCCGAGATCTGCGAGGCAATGAAAACAGCCATGACGGAGATCACGGTTGAGGGACTGACCGGTAATATTGTCTGGACTGCAGATGGCGAGCCCAACAAAGATCCGAAGGCAGTGGTAATCACGGACGGTGTTTACAAGGCAATGTAATGAAAGTGAAACGGAAATAATCGGTGCTGCTCCAAAGATGAGTATTCATTTGCGGGGCAGCACTTTTTGCATGTAACTGTGAACAGTAACGTGAAAGTACCGATCAGTTACGAGTTTGAAATTCTTTATTGAACTACAGTAGAAAACTGTGCTATAATACAGTATTAAAAAATACGATAGAGGGGTTGCGGTATGAGTTTTATTTCTTATCTGATCAACGGTATCAGCCTTGGAAGTGTCTATGCAATCATAGCACTTGGCTATACAATGGTATACGGTATCGCAAAGATGCTGAATTTTGCACACGGCGATGTTATTATGGTGGGAGGTTATGTGGTTCTGACGATTGTGAGTACCATGGGAATGCCTCCGGCTGTGGGAATTATCGCGGCTGTGATTGTGTGTACGGTTCTGGGTGTGGTGATCGAGCGTGTGGCTTACAAGCCTCTGCGAAATGCTGCCTCCTCGCTGGCTGTTCTGATCACTGCGATCGGTGTCAGCTATCTGCTTCAGAATATCGCTCTGCTGATTTTTGGAGCTGACACGAAATCATTTAACTCCGTTGTGAGCGTCCCTGCTCTTGTACTGGCAGGCGGTCAGTTGACGATTTCCGGAGAGACGATCGTAACTATTTTGGCATGTATCGTTATTATGGTGGGACTCACCCTGTTCATCAAAAAGTCCAAGGCCGGACAGGCCATGCTGGCAGTATCTGAGGACAAGGGGCTGCGCAGTTAATGGGTATCAATGTAAATGGGACCATTGCACTTACCTTTGCCATCGGTTCCGCCCTGGCGGCCATAGCCAGCGTGCTTTTATGTTCTGCCTATCCGTCCCTTACACACCTACACAGGGGGCCATGCCGGGAATCAAGGCCTTTGTGGCTGCCGTATTCGGCGGTATCGGCTCTATCCCGGAGCGCTGATTGGCCGTGTCCTTCTGGGCGTTATTGAAATACTGGGAAAAGCATACATTTCTTCGCAGATGGCGGACGCGATTGTGTTTGCAGTCCTCATTGTGGTTCTGCTGGTTAAGCCTACCGGCATTCTGGGCAAGCAGATTCAAGAGAAAGTGTAGGTGGGCAGGATGAAAAAGATGAAATTAAACAAGACAACAAGAAGCAATTTGATTACATATGGAATCGTGATTGCAGCTTTGCAATCGTACAGATCTTTCTGACAGCCGGGAAGGTGTCCAGCCTGATGGAAGGACTCTTGGTTCCCCTTTGCGTTTACGTGATACTGGCCGTATCCTTAAACCTCACAGTTGGCATCCTGGGAGAACTCAGCCTGGGACATGCGGGCTTTATGTGTGTGGGCGCTTTTGCCAGCGCCTTTTTTCTCCAAGTGTACGGCAGACGTTATCCTGGTGGCGGGCCTGAGATTTTTCCTGGCAATTCTGATTGGCGCAGCTGTGGCTGCCCTCTTTGGAATCTCATCGGAATCCCGGTGCTGCGCCTGAAAGGAGATTACCTGGCAATTGTGACCCTGGCCTTTGGAGAGATTATCAAAAACCTGATCAATGTGTTTTTATCGGAAAAGACAGCAATGGCTTCCACTTTTCCATGAAGGACGCAGCGTCCATGAATATGGAGGCGGACAGGGGTAACCCTGGTCAACGGGCCTCAGGGGATCACAGGAACGCCCAATGACTCTACCTTCCTGGTGGGTATTATACTGGTGCTTATCACTCTGTTTATCGTGATCAATCTGGTACACTCCAGGGACGGCCGCGCAATCATGTCCATCCGTGACAACCGGATCGCAGCGGAGTCCATTGGCATCAACATCACCAAATACAAGCTTATGGCCTTTACCATTTCTGCATCTCTGGCCGGTGTGGCGGGCGTGCTCTATGCACACAACCTGGCTACTTTGGCGGGCTCAGCCCAAGAACTTTGGATACAACATGTCCATCATGATTCTTGTATTTGTGGTGCTGGGAGGTATTGGAAATATCCGCGGTTCTGTCATCGCAGCTGTGTTGCTCACCCTTCTGCCGGAACTTTTGAGGGGCTCAATGATTACCGTATGCTGATCTATGCAGTGGTACTGATTGTGATGATGATTTTCAACTGGAGTCCGAGGGCTTTGGAATGGCGGGAACGCTACTCGCCAAAGCGCCTGCTGGCAAAAAAAAGAAAAAGACGAAGGGGGCTGAGTAATCATGGCGCTATTGGAAGTGAAAAACTTGGGAATATCCTTCGGCGGATTGCGGGCAGTGGACAGCTTTAATCTGAATATTGAGAAGGGACAGCTTTATGGTCTGATCGGGCCAAACGGAGCTGGTAAGACTACTGTATTCAATCTTCTGACAGGAGTTTATAAGCCCAATGAGGGGATCGTGACTCTGGATGGGAAGAATATTACCGGAAGAAAACCATAGAGATAAATAAGGCGGGGATCGCCAGAACGTTTCAGAATATCCGGCTCTTTAAGGACCTGACGGTTCTGGACAATGTGAAGGCCGGACTTCACAACCATTTTCACTATTCTACCATTGAGGGAATCCTGCGCCTTCCCAGATTCCGGAAGGTAGAGCGGGCTATGGATGAGCGCGCAATGGAACTTTTAAAAGTGTTTGATCTGGACGGCCAGGCGGATTACCTGGCATCCAATCTTCCCCTACGGCAAGCAGCGGAAGCTGGAAATTGCCAGAGCTCTGGCTACGGAACCTAAGCTGCTTCTGCTGGATGAGCCCGCAGCCGGTATGAACCCCAACGAAACCCAGGAGCTGATGAAGACCATACGGTTTGTGAGATGAGTTTGACATGACCATCCTGCTCATTGAGCATGACATGAAGCTGGTGGCCGGTATCTGCGAGGAGCTCACAGTGCTGAATTTTGGACAGGTACTGACTCAGGGCAAGACAGCGGATGTGCTGAATGACCAGCGGGTAATCACAGCATATCTTGGGAATAGGAGGACAGACAAATGGCTATGCTTGAGGTAAAGGACTTGAATGTTTACTATGGTATGATTCAGGCCATCAAAGGAATTTCCTTTCAGGTAAAGGAGGGGAGGTCATCGCCCTGATCGGTGCAAACGGAGCGGGGAAGACCACCATTTTGCACGCGGTCACAGGACTGGTGCCGGCCAAGTCCGGCAGCATTGTCTTTGAGGGGACGGATATTACAAGGGTTCCGGCACACAAGATTGTGTCCATGGGAATGGCCCATGTCCCGGAGGGACGCCGGGTATTGCACAGTTGAGTGTGTATCAGAACCTAAAGATGGGTGCATACACCAGAAAGGACAAGGAAAAATCGAAAAGACACTGGAGATGGTGTACGAGCGTTTTCAAGGCTTAAGGAGCGAAAAAGCCAGCTGGCGGGAACTTTAAGCGGCGGGGAGCAGCAGATGCTTGCAATGGGAAGAGCTCTGATGTCCCACCCCAAGATTATCCTCATGGATGAACCCTCCATGGGCTTGTCCCCATCTTTGTGAATGAGATTTTTAACATTATACAGGAAGTAAGCGCTGGCGGAACTACAGTGCTTTTGGTGGAACAGAACGCAAAGAAGGCGCTCTCCATCGCGGACAGGGCCTATGTGCTGGAAACCGGAAGAATTACCCTGGAGGGAAAAGCCAGTGAGCTGATGAATGATGAGTCCGTGAAAAAAGGCGTATCTGGGTGAATAAGGGAGGTTTTTGTATGGATAAGGTGATCATTACAATTGCAAGGCAGTACGGCAGCGGCGGAAAGACCGTGGGACAGATGCTGGCAAAGGATATGGGGATCAACTGCTACAGCAGAGAAATACTGCGGATGGCATCGGATGAAAGCGGTATCCGGGAGGAAATGTTTAACAAGGCTGACGAAAACTCAGGACCACGCCGCTGTTCGGAGCATCCAAAAAAGGTATATAGGGGCAGCTGATTTCGCCCGAGAGTGACGGCTTTGTATCAGATGACAACCTGTTCAATTACCAGGCTAAGATTATCAAGGAGCTGGCCGAGAGGGAGCCCTGCGTGATTGTGGGAAGATGTGCGGACTTTGTTCTCAAGGACCGTGAGGATGTGGTGAGTGTATTTGTACATGCGCCCATGGACTACTGTATTGCCAGAGGTATGGAGCGCAACGACATGGATGAAAAAGAGATGGAAAAGTTCATCCAAAAGACAGACAAGTATAGGGGGACTATTATCACTACTATACAGGTCATGTCTGGAATGATGCCAGAAACTATGACCTCTGCCTCAACAGTAGTAAACTGGGGGTTTGACAAGTGTGTGGAGGCCATCAAAGGATACATAAACGTGCGGTTCGGCGGATAGAGGAAGGGAGCGCTTCGGCGCTTCCTTTTGTTAGATTGCCGTAACTGTTCAGTACCTTCACAGTTACATGCAAAAATCCATTTAAAATCACCTTTGGTGATGGGATTTTTGCACTCCTGAATCATTTACTCATGGTCTGCGCAGTAAATGCGCAGACCTGCTGAATAGAAACGATTTGCCACTTTTTTTGATAAAGCTGTATACGAGGGAGGTTAAAATGAAGAGAAGAGGATATGCGGTTACAGCAGCCATTATGCTGTGCTCAACGGTTTTAGCAGGGTGCAGGGGAAAGGTGACAGCCCAGAGCCTTCTACTAGGGGCAGCTTCTAAGACAGCGTCGGAGTCATCGTATGATGCCAACCTGGCACTGGATCTGGAGGCCTCGGGTACAGTCTCGGTGTCAGTGTGGATATGGATTTTATGTGGACATGGATATGGAAGCAACCCAGGAGCCCATTGCTTTGCATGCCCAGGGAAGTATGAGCATAGATATTTTTAGGGCAGAACCAGGAAACAGGAATGGAAATGTATGTGGAGGAGGGGGATGGAAAGCTCTACAGCTACACCAGTGCAGGTGATGGGAAATGGACCAGAAATGTGGAGGAAAACTACATGGATCTGTCAACGCTCTACTCCGAGGAGCAGGTGAAGATGCTGGCAGACAGCCTGGAACTGAAAGAGGATACCACAGAAATCAATGACATTGAGTGCTATGAGGTGAGCGGAAAGCTTCAGGGCGATGGCCTAGAGGGGATTCTGAAAGGGGCTATGGGCAGTCTGGGAAACAGTGACCTTTTGGGAGAGATAGACCTGAAGGGGCAGAGGTGCCGGTGGCATATTTTATTGGAAAAGAGAGTGGATACCCGGTAAAGATATCCATTGATGCAGGACGTAATGGGCAGATCCCTGCAGACGGGCGATGATTCGGGGCTGACTTGGAATGCAGGTCCTTTAAAATGGAGATGACCATGAACTCCTTTGGGACCGTGGATGCAATCCGCGTCCCAAAGGAGGTAAAGCAGGCCGCCGAATCTCAGTAGGAAGGCCAGGATCACGTCATGCGATAAAAGTTTTTGAGCTGTTTTTTCCGGTCGCGCTTCAGCCATATCAGGAATTTTTTGATTACTTCCTGTTCCTTTGCTGGCAGTTTAGGACTCAGCTTGTGCAGCCGCAGGAGAATTACGGAATCATCGTGGATACATCCCAGTGTATCCTGTATACTGCGGCAGGTATCCAGATATTGCAGATCCTTTTTGGTGAGTATATCCTGGAAGAATTCCAGAAGGAAACGGAGATCCTTGTATACCAGGCGGAGATGATGAAACACTGGCTCTGCGGCCTGCCTGCCGTGCAGCCACTGGTCGTAGAATTCGGCTTTGGATAAAAGCTGACGTTCACAGGAATGGCAGACTTGGGAGGGAGTCATGGGGAGCGCTATGCACCCTTTTTCCAGAGCGGGCCGCAGTATGGTGCAGTTTACCAAATTGGACAGCGCATCAATGTGGGTGTGATATTCCGGTGAGGCAAAATAGGAATTTATTTTCTGGACATATTCCTTCCTGGTGTCCGTCAGCCATTGGGAGAAGACGGGGAGATATTGCAGATCCATCTTGTTTTTAAACAGAAAGGTTTCGGTTTTTTTCCTGAAGCACATCCAGATCCCTGGGCTTTCCAAGCACTTTCAGCCCCTGCCTCAGGCCGGGTACAATGGCGCTTCACCGGCTCCTTCTCCAGGAGAGAGGAGAAAACGAGACAGAGGGAGAGCAGACGGCGGAAGGCCACCCGGATGTCATGGACTTCCTCCGCATTCAGTGTTTCCCCTTGCAGGGGAATATGCCTGTATCACAGAGAGCTGCTTGGCGGCGTAGTTCTTTACCATGGATGAGAAATCCTTATGGACAGCGGGGGAGACTGGCGGATTATACCTGCGATTATGCGGGCGATACGGCGGTTTTCCTTTCCGGGACAGAGTTGTTTGAGATATGGATGCAGCTCCTTTGGACAGGGTTCCAATTCCCGGGATAGGCAGAGGGCGGCGGCCAGGATCTGGTTTTGGCGCTGGGAGAGACCCTTTAGGGGTGAGTCAGCAGGAATTCTCCGGACAGCCCTGCATATTCTGGCGGGAAGATATGGTCTCCCCACACTCCGGAACAGACAGGCTTTGTAGGCCAGATTAGCGTAGGAGAGCGGAATGTTTTCCAGTGCGGCTATTTTTTGAACTGTGCGGCTGCATGGAGGGCGGTTGTGCGTTCCATGCCAGGATCAATGCCGAGATGGCGGCAGAGAGATTTTGTTTTCCATAGGCGTATCCTGCGGTTTGGAACAGGCAGGTACAAGCGTTTGGTATAAGAGATGTCATTTGCATTTTCATGAAAGGTTCCTCCTTTCCAGAAGTTGGTCAGCAGTCTTTAGATTTATTATACATGATGGAGGCAAAAGGGATAGGGGAACCCCGGATGATATATAGGTAAAAACCTATATTTAATATCATATAATTCGAATTTCCAAATCTTAACTTTCATGGTACAATAAAGTCAATGAGAAAATAAGTTAAGAATTTAACAAAGTGGGAAAGGATGGGTGCGGCGATGAAGGTATTGGTAATCGGGGGTGTGGCGGCCGGAACAAAGGTGGCAGCGAAATTAAAAAGGGAGGACCGAGGCTGCGAGGTGACGGTTCTCACAAAGGGGAAGACATTTCCTACGCGGGCTGCGGGCTGCCCTATTATGTGGGGGACGTGATTCACGAGAAGGGACAGCTGATTGTGAACACACCGGAGAGCTTTTGCAAAACTGACCGGGGCAGAGGGACTGACCGGGATGGAAGCGGTGGGGCTGAACCGGGAGGAAAAGACGGTGGAGGCGGTCAATGTCAGGACAGAGGAGCATACGGTCTGCAGCTATGATAAGCTGGTCATTGCTGTGGGTGCGTCGGCCCTGGTACCTCCGGTGGACGGGATTGGGCTAAAAGGTGTCTATGTCATGCGGACCCCACAGGATGCCATCACACTGCGTCAGGCAGTGGAGGACGGTCAGGTGAAGCGGGCAGTGGTTGCCGGCGGGGATTCATCGGCCTGGAGGTTGCCGAAAATCTGCAGGCACAGGGCGTAAAGGTATCCGTCATTGATATGGCCAGTCATATCCTTCCGGGGTTTGACCCTGAGATTGCGGACTATGTGGAAAACCACCTGGCGGATGAGGGATTAATCCCTTTACCGGAATGAAGCTGGAGGCTATTTTAGGCACAGAGCGGGTGGAAAAGGTAAAGACGGACAAACGGGCCATGAAGGCGGACACGGTGGTAATGGCGCTGGGAATCCGGCCCAACACGGATTTCTAAAGGATACGGGTCTTGCCATGCTGCCAAATGGTACCCTTCCTGTGAATGAGCGTCTGCAGACAAATGATCCGGATATCTATGCAGTGGGTGACTGTGCCTGCGTGACCAACCGGATTACAGGGAAGCACAGTGGTCTCCTATGGGTTCTTCCGCCAATATGGAGGGCCGAACTGCCGCCAGAGTAATCGCCGGGGAGGTGGCAGCCTATCCGGGAGTGCTGGGAACCGGGGTTGCAAAGCTGCCAAACCTGAATGTGGGACGTACAGGATTAAATGAGGAGGCTGCCAGGAAGGCCGGCTATGACGCGGTCAGCGTAATCACTGTGGTGGATGATAAGGCACATTATTATCCCCAAGCCTCGAATTTCATTGTGAAAATGACAGCGGACCGCAGGACGGAAAGACTTCTGGGAATTCAGGTCCTTGGAAAAGGGGCGGTGGATAAGATGGTGGACGTGGCGGCCACAGCCATTGCATTGAAAGCCGATCTGTCCGCCCTTGAAAACCTGGATCTGGCCTATGCGCCTCCATTTTTCAACGGCGATCCACCCCTTTGTGCACACGGTAAATATACTGCGAAACAAGCTGAGGGGGATCTGGAGACAGCCACACCCGCACAGCTGGCGGCCGGAGAGCTGGAGGATACAGGCTCATCGACGCGTCTGCCGCGCCTGCAATCAGGGAGCAGAATACCTGGATCTGGCCAAGGTAAACGGGGAGATGCCGGGATTTGACAAGGACGAGAAGCTGCTTTTGGTGTGCGCCAAAGGAAAAAGGGCATACATGCTGCAGAACAGGCTGAAGTATTACGGATATACCAACACCAGAGTGCTGGAAGGCGGCACTACCTTTAACCAAGTGGGAGCAGAAGACTAAGGATCGTACAAAAGGAGGATTATAGTATGGCAACATTGACCATCAGCCCGGAGAATGAAAAAAAGGTAAAGGCCCTGGGCTTTCTGAGCAATAAGGGGACAGACAACTTTTCGGCACGGGTGATCACTGTGAACGGAAAGATAAATGCGGAGCAGATGGCGTGCATCGCTCAGGCAGCAGAGAAGTTTGGCAATGGGATCGTTACCTTTACCACACGTCTGACGGTGGAGGTACAGGGCGTTCCATTTGACAAAATTGAGGAGTTCAGGACCTTTATTGCCCAGGCGGGGGGCTGGAGACAGGGGGAACCGGGTCCAAAGTGCGGCCGGTTGTATCCTGCAAGGGTACCACTTGCCAGTACGGGCTCATTGACACCTTCGGGGTGTCTGAGGAGATTCACGAAAGATTTTACAAAGGGTATGCAGGGGTAAAGCTTCCCCATAAGTTTAAGATCGCTGTGGGCGGATGTCCCAATAATTGTGTGAAGCCGGATCTGAATGATCTGGGCATTATCGGCCAGCGGATTCCCAATTATGATGAGGATGAGTGCAACGGGTGCAAAAAATGTACGGTGGAGGCTGTCTGCCCCATGAAGGCGGCAAAGGTATCGGACGGTGTCCTGGAAATCGACAAGGAACTGTGCAACAACTGCGGGCGCTGCGTGGGGAAATGCCGTTTTGACGCAATCGAGAGTGGTACCAATGGGTATAAAATTTACATTGGGGGACGCTGGGGCAAGAGCATTGCAAGGGGAAAAACCTTGTCCAAGGTCTTTACCACAAAGGAAGAAGCGCTTTCCGTCATTGAGAAGGTGATTCTGCTTTACAGGGAAAAGGGAAAGACGGGTGAGCGCTTTTCACAGACCATTGAGAGACTGGGATTTGAGGAAGTGGAGAAGGAACTGTACCCGATGATATTCTGAAAGAAAGCAGGACATTTTGGATGCCAAGCTGCACCTGACCGGAGGGGCCACCTGCTAAGGAGGGAAATGCCGTGACGATCCGCCACTTAAAATCTTTTATTGCTGTCGCCCAGGCAGGAAAAATGAATCTGGCAGCGGAGCGGCTGTTTCTCTCAGCCCACAGTGAGCCAGGCCATACGGGGAATTGAGGAGCACTATCATGTGCTCCTCTTTGAGCGGCTCTCCAAAAAGCTTTATATTACCGAGGCGGGGAAACAGCTGCTGGTCTATGCCCGGCAGACGGTGGAACAGTTTGATATTCTGGAAGAGAGAATGCTGGATGCCGACGGATTGGAACACCTGCGCATTGGGGTAACAATGACTGTGGGAAACTGCATCCTTCCGCCTTTGCTTAGCAGATTTGAGGAAACCTGTCCACTTACAGAAACCTACACCTGCGTGGACAATACCAGAGCGATTGAGGAACAGCTGCTGAATGCCCAGCTCCATGTGGGCATTGTAGAAGGAAATATCAAGAGCCCGGACCTGGTCAGCGTTCCGGTTGTGGAGGACATTCTTGTGTTGGCCTGTGCCGCAGATCATCCCTTTGCGGGGAGAAGGAGTCTGACATTAGGAGACCTGGAGGGCAGCCGGTTTGTCATGCGGGAAAGGGGGAGCGGGACGAGGGCTCTCTTTGAACTGTATTTGTCTGAGAAGGGATTGAGTGTGCAGACGAAGATCGAAGCCCACTGTATCAGTATGATACGAAATGCAATTCTGCAAAATGGGTGCCTGGCAGTGATTTCAGTCCGGCTTTTTAGAACAGGAGATCCGCCAGGGAGTGTGAAGGTCTTCTATAATAAAAAGCGGGGCATGGGACAGAACCTTTAAGCTGGTATACCACAAGAATAAATACAT